>JACDJA010000842.1_pt1 | contig 30404 bp, 25 predicted proteins | sample 7449241 | NCBI WGS metagenome assembly JACDJA01 (sample SAMN14253289, study PRJNA609438) | sludge metagenome | isolation source: initial anaerobic sludge | collected 2018-12-20 | reverse complement strand
TTGGTTGCCGAGCGAACCGGACATCAGTGTGCGCTCAAGCAGCTATTTCATCGCCCAGACCACCAAGCCGTGCTGGAAGTGCAACGAACACACAAGCGTGTTCGGCTTCATCCTGCCTGTCGGGCATGAAACGCTGGAACCCGACGAAGAGGATGATGAGCGGGATGTGTGGTATCGGTATGATGAGCCAACCATCGTTCACTACGTCACCGATCTTCTGCCCGCCGTGGCGGCACGGATCAAAGCATTCTCGCGGCACTACCGCGTCGATTTCAGCAAGACCACGCAAAGCTCGTACTGGATGAATCACTGCGAACACTGTGGCATGAAGCAAGGGGACTTTGAGATGTACTGCGAGCCGCAGGGGGCGTTCTTTCCGATGGATGAGCGTGCCGCCTCTCTGATCGTCCTGCACGAATTTGCCGAACCGTTTGGCTGCAATGGCAGCACGGCTTATGGCGATCACCTCTTTGAATACATGCGGCGGGCCTAATCATGCTCGCCCTCCGGAAATCGATGAGTCTGTTGCTGTGGATTCCACTGAAGCGCAGCGGCTATTAATTTGACATCATGACGAATGAGGAGGGAATCATGAACATTCATACAACAGAAGCAATCACTGCATTGCAGCGCACAGTGCGCATGACCATTCCACAGATTGGCGAACAGGCAGCACAGGCATACGAGAACATGCGTGCAGAGGCTCAAGCACGTCAACTTGTCGTAAATGGGCCGTCGATTTTTGTTGCACATTCAATGCCCCAGGACGCTCATACAGAATTTGAACTGACCTTTTGTTTACCTGTGAAAGGCAGTGATTTGCCGAAACTGCCGGCTTTTCGCTGCGCTTGCTTCATGTTCGAAGGTCCTCTGGATAGATTGTTCACCCACGGATACCAGACGTTGCTTCGCAGCATTGAGGATGCGGGCCTCACGCCAAGCAATGAAAGTCGCGAGGTTTATCATGAATGGTACGGACCTGCATCCGACAAGAATCGCATTGAGATCCAGATTGGTGTGATTGAATGAGTCTTCAGCAACACATCTTGTACAGTTTGCCCCTTTATTGAGGTCGCCTGTCTATGAGGCTGGGTTTACCAATGATCATTTTCTCCTTGGCCTTATTGGGCAGCCTCAACCCCACCCTTCGCCGACAAAACCAACAGCTCGGCGACTTACCTCGATAGTTGATCGGATGTCTTGCACCTGCACGCGTCCCCGGCCTTCACGAGCCGCCGAACCTAAGGCGCGCTGAAGAACCAGACGCACACTGCGCGGCGGCAAGGCTTGTAGACGGGACAGGACATCATCATCCAGTCGCTCGGCAAAGGCGTTGCCCCAGCTCGCTTCGTCGCGCAGACGGTTGTAAATTGACTGCGCAATGCTTCTGACCTGCTCTGGCTTGGGCGGCTGAATGTGCAACACCGTCAGCCGTGAGCGCAGCGGCCCCGGAATCGCCTCCAGCTCATTCGCGGTCGCGATCCAATTCACATGACTGGCATCGATGGAGAAGTCACGGATCGACAGGTCGATGAAATTCCGCGCACTGCGTGGTTCCAGAAGCGTATAGAGCGCGGCCAGCGGATCGTATTGCGGTCGGCCGTTGCTGGCCTTGTCCAGTTCATCGAGCACCACCACCGGGTTGGCCAGCGGCTGGTAGGCCAGCAGCTCAAAGAGCTGGCCTGGCTCGGAATTGCTCCAGAAGGCTTCGGAACCTGCGAGCGGCGAACTCGATTGTGTACTCGCCATATCGAATACACGAAAGGGCAAATACAACTGATCGGCCAACCAGCGTGCCGCCTCGGTTTTGCCGATGCCCGCCGGGCCGACCAGCAACACGGCAGGCCAGGATACGCGGCCATCGCCTAGGCTGGAGAGGGCAAAGTGGTCACGTAGCAGCTCGGCCAGTTCATGGAAGTTTGGAAAAGCCTGCGCGAACTCATCCAGAAGGGCTTTCCAGTCCGGAGGCAGCAGGCCCAGTTGGCGGCGGCCATGCCCCGCCCGCTTGATTCGTTCCGCCATCGCTTGCGCGCGCCTGAATTTGTCATCGCCTTTCGGCCGGTGGCGATCCACGAACGCCTCCAGTCCTGCTTCATCAAGAAAGACGATGCTCGGCAAGGGTACTGATTGAGCGGATTCTGTCGGCTGCTCCTGAACCTGCTCCGCTTCGGCTTCACTCGGGACGGGCTCATCTTCAACCGCCGTGGCAGCGCGCACGTCTTCGGTCGTCACCTTGCCCAGATCGCGCACCACCTGCTGTACCCCCTGTTCGACGATCAGCTGGCGGCTGCGGCGCACTTCTTCGGCAAACAGCCCCTGGATTCCTTCATGTTGCGGGCAACGCTGCGGGCGGATGCCGTCTCCGATAACTTGTGCACCGCAAACGGGGCATTGTTGCAGCGAAAGGTGCTTGGTCTGGGCAATCAGATCGAACACGGCTGCTGCACGTTCGCTGTGGCGTCGCGGCGGCTGGTAATGAATGGCCAAGCGATCCCGGTTGCAGCTCACCGACAGTGAGCCCTTGCGTGCGAGCACTGCGGGTGGCAGCAGGTATTCCACTTGGGCAAACAGATGTGCCACCACGGCCAGATGCCCTGGCGCGGGTTCGACGATCTGCCGGGCAAGCCAGGGATGCTGCTCCTTGAGCGCAGTAATGGCAGCTTCGTATTCCCGTAGGCGCAACGGACGGACTTGCTTTGGCTTACGCATGATGGTCTCTCAAAACATATAACTATAATTTACTATAACGACAATTTACGCGAATCGCCAAACTCCGCACGCTCGTCTTGTCGGCCAATAAGTCTTATAGTGATTTACAGTGAATTCACAGGGCCCGACATGCCAACCCTTGCCAACGAACAATTGCCAGCCCTTGCCGCCGCCTTGATACGACTGCGCGGGGAAACGCTGGGGCGGATCGCCGAAGCCACCGGTATCCGCACTGCCAACCTCTCGGTCTGGCTACGTGGCAAGGAGCAGGTGATCTCCGCCAAACGACTCGTCGGCCTGTTGCACCACCTCGGTGTGGAAGGCGGGCGCCTGCGTACCGACGTGTTGCACCAGTGGCAGGATCGTGGGGCACTGGATGACAGCAAGCTCGTGCTAGGCAAGCTGCTGGCCGACAAGCAGCCGGTGTGGTTGTTTCAGGATGAGCAGCCGGGGCTTATCAAGACCCGCTTTCTGTTGGCTGGCGATGTGCTGATCCGCATGGAGATCGAACCGGGCGTCGATCAGGCCCTTGATCTGGCGACGGTCGTCAGGGTGGATCGTGTCATCAGCACCCCTGCAGCATTGGCCGGGGTGCCAATCGACTCGTTGGCATCAGCACACAACGTCCTCTTGGCGCTGGCGGAGCAGGCCGCAACGGACGTGGGTGACGAAGAACTGCTGGAAGGGCTGATGTTCCGTCTGACCGAAACATTAGGCAGTAATGTCACTTCAGCGCAGGGCTGGCAACAACTGGAGCAGGCGCTGAGGCGGTCCCTAGAGGCTGGCCTGGCCCCAGGTGACATTGCGAGCTTACTCAAAGGGCACCTACAGAACAGATAGCCAGACCGCTTCCTGTTCGAGTGCCAGCCCGGATTGGCGCATTTGTGCGGTTAACGGGCTCAGATAGTCGGGCAACTGGGCAACGGCACTGGCGAAGTCCCGAAACGTATCCTGCCATAGCCGCTGGCTGCCATAGCGTGCCAGTTTGCTTTGCCAGTCGGGCATCAGCCAGCATTCGCAAGCATCACCAAGCTGTGCAAAGAGTCGCGCGAAATTGGCCAACCCCACCCCGTCATAGTCCGGGAACAGTACGACACGGCTTGCACGCGGGCGCTGCCCCAGCCAGGCGAGAAGCCGGCCATCAAGCTGTCCGCCGTAGTACAGCAGGGTGGCTTGCGTTCCTACTGGCAGCCAATCCGTGCGGTCAAACAGCGCCTGGTTCTCCACCAGCCAGAGCGGCTGCCCGCTTTGCCAGGTGTCGCCAGTTTCAATGCGCAGGCTGGTAGCCCCGAAGTGGTGCGTGAGCTGGCTGAGTGGCAGTTCGCTCCCGTGTTCGCCTTGCCGCCAGAGAACCTTTTCGCCAACGGCCTTGAGCAAGGGGTAGTAGCACTCATGCTGATGATTGCGCGCTTTGCTGTCGCGCGCGTGGGCGATGTGTTGCGCCCGCAGCGGCAGGTCGTCCGTGGTAAGCATCCCGACCTGGGGGGAGAGTGCGCTCAGATGGATATCGAATAGTCGCGGATCGCTGACACGGTAAACATCACCGCGCCCCTGACGCTGGCAGATTACCGCTCCTGTCTGCCGGGCAAAGCGATCCAGAGCGCTGCGCTGAGCGGCGGTGAAATGGCTGGCCGGCAGGGTTTGTTGGCCATGCAGCTTGAGCAAGGCTGCGCGCAGGGTTCGATCCATACTCAGGCATCCAGCGGTTCGATGACCTGCCAGCTATGACGGCTGATCTGGTTGCTGCCGTTGCGCGTGTGAATCGGCACGCAGTAGCGCACGGTCGTCAGCGGCGCGGGTGAGGCAAAAATCAGCGAGAAGCCGAACTCCGCCGCCGTGTCGATCAGGCTGCGCTGATTGCGGGCGTCCAGGGCCAGTGCCTCGTCCAGATAGCAGATGCCCTGGATGGGGCGACGCTGATCCTGCATCAGATGCAGCATCGCCAGCCCCGTCACCAGTTTGGCCATCAGTACGGTGCCATTGGAAGCGGCACTGTCGAGGTCATCGAAGGCTTCCGGCTCGCGGTCTGCCTTGCCGACCCAGAAGCGCAGGCGAAACAGGTCGGCCACGCGCAAGCCGTGGCGGGCATTGCCCTCTTCGATCAGCAGGGTCTTGGCGCGATTGATCTGCTCGTCGTCAAGGACGCTCTGCTGGTTGAACAGCTCGAAGGTTTCGCCGCTGTCCACGGTGGCAGCGGTATTGATCAGTAGCTCGATGGCCTCCACCAGCAGGGTTTCGTCCTCGGGTTCGATCTTGAACACGGCCAGGTCGGAGAGTTGTCGGCCGCTGATCTTGCGGTTGAACTCGCGCATCCGGCGCTTGAAAGCAAACAGGCCGTCACGCAGCTCGCGCAGGCAGGCGGCCACATTCACCACCGCCGAGCGTACCTTCTTTTCCAGTGCTTCGGCTTCCTGCGGCAGGTGATGGGCGAATTCAACGAGACGAACAATCTCGTTTTCCGGTTCGCCGACAAACTGATACTTGGTCAATCCGCCGCTATGGATTTCACCCAGCAGATGGCGGATCTGCTCATCCAGCTCCAGCAACTGGCGGCAGTCAGTCAGATAAGTCTGCAGCCGTTCGGCCAGTTGTTCCGGCGCAAACTCGGGCTGGGCCAGCCAGGGGTGGTGTGGCAACTCGGCCAGCCAGGTGAAGGGGCCTTCGTGGTCGATGCGCTGATGACGGCGTTGCTCGATCTGCCGGTGTTGCTGCTGCAAGGCCGCCAAATCCTGCTGGCGTTGCTGACGCTGCTGATCCAGTGCGTAGTGCCGCCGTGCCGACTGGGCCAAATGGGTGCCGAGTTCTGCGAGCCTGTCCTCCAGTGTCTGCAGCCGCGTCTTGCGCTCGGCCTCGCTGTGCTGCAAGTCCTGCATGTGCGTGTAGTCCCGCAACTCGGCATCCAGTTCGGCTAGTTGCTGCTCCAGCGCTTGGCGTTGCTGTTTGACGTTTTCCAGAGCCAGGGCGGTGGCCAGTTGTTCTTGCAGCTGAGCCTGCTGTTGCTGCAACTCCTGCTGCAATTCGCTCAGTTCCGCCAAGGTGCGTTGCTGGTACTGTGCCGGCAGGGCTTCCAGCCGCAGTTGCAGGCCAGGCAAGTTGAGTTGCCCAGTATCTGCATCGGCCAAGGCCGCCAGCAGGGCCTGGCCATCAAGACGGAAATCTTCGTTGTCCAGGGTCAGTACCGGCTTGGCCAGCACCTTGTTCAGCGCGTTGAGTTGTTCCGTAGATACGACGCCGGCCAGTTGCTGATAGAGGTTCTGCCCCTGGGTGCGCAGCTCCTGAGCCAGCTGCGCGGATTCCCGTTCGATCCGGGCCAGCTCGCGCTCGATGGCCGCAGGCGTGCGGCTCTGGGCCTGGCCGATCCGTACCACCAGCGCATCCCGTTGTTCCTGCAGCTCGCGCCGGCGCGCTTCCAGCAGGGCGCGGTCGGGGATCAAGGCAAAACGCTGCTGCAAGGCGCGCAATTGTTCGCTTTGCTGGCGGAGCTGCTTTTGTTCCAGCTCGCATTGATTCTGCTCGCGTGCGGCCTGCATGTCCTGTTCGCGCAGGCGCTGCAGCTCGGTATCGCACTGCGCCAGTTCATCCTGCAAAGCTAGCTGGCGGGTCTCGTAATGCTGTTGCCACTGACCCAGTGCCGCGTCGATCAAGGGGCGCCAGCACAGCAATTTGCCGCGCAACACCAAGCGGGCCTCCTGCTTCTGTTCCAGTTCGCTCAGAGTGGCTTGCAGCCGCACGGCGGCCAGGTACTGACTGCGTTCGGCGTTGAGGTCGGCAAACGCCTTGTCCCATTCCGCCTTGAAGTCGATGCTGGCATCCGGCAGATCGCGCCGGAAAATCTGCAGCAGATAGTCCTTTACCTCGCTGGAGCGCAGTTTGTCCAGGCGCAGCGTGCGGGTCAGCACCCGCTGAAAAACGCTGGCATCGCTGGCGTGCTCCAGCCGGAAAACGCAGAAATCCTGCTCGCTGGCAAACTTGCGGCTGCGTCCGCCGTACACCATGTCTTTGAATTCGCTGCTGCTGTAGCTGAACACCCGGCGCCCAAAGCTCGCCAGATGGCTGGCCAGTTGCGGTTGGGGTACCAGGGTGCCGTCCGGCAGGCAGAACTCCTCAACCTTCAGCGGCCCGGCATAGGCGAAATACTCGTACTCGAAGCTTACCCCTTTGCCCACGCAGCCCAGTACTACGGTGCCGGACTCCGGCAGCGACACCTCCAGCAGCACATAGGCGCTGTTGTTGGGGAAATAGAAGCGCCGGCTCTTGTCCACATCGTGCGCCCCAAAATCCATACTGCGGCGGTCGATGATCAGCAGGAACTGCAGGGCATTGATCAGGCTGGTTTTGCCGGTATTGTTGGGCGCCACCAGAGAGACCGCACCATCGAGCGGCAGCTCGGCGCGCGAGTAGCCGGCACTCCCCAGCAGGACCAGACGTTGGAAGCCGTACTGCATCAGGTGTTCTCCTCGTCGTCTGGTGCATCCGCAGCCCAGTCTTCCTCCGTTGGCACGCTCGGCTCGTCGCCATCGGTCTTGGCAGTCAACGCCAGGCTCTCGAAATGATCGAGGTAGCGATATACCGCGGGCAGCAATCGCCAGCCTGCCGGCTCGGCCACGGCAAAGCCCAGGTTGCAGGCGCGGCCCAGCAGCTCCACCAGGGCATCGGGGTTGAGCCCCTCGGCATCCAGCAGGTCTTGCTGTTGTTTGTAAACCTCGGCCAGCCAGGCGCTGTCGATCAGCCAATCGGTAAAGCGCTGCAGGGTTTTGCCGGCGTTGGCCTGGGCATCGAAGATCACCATGAACAGCAAGGCCAGCTGGCGGCTCGTCTTGCCGATGTTGCTGTTGGCCTCGCTGTTGTGAAACCAGGCAAAGCCCCTGGCATCCAGGCGCAGCTCGAACCCCAGCGCGGCAAACAAGCCGACATAGCTGGCCTCGTGCTGTTCCAGCTCCGCCCACAGCGCGGGCTCGGCCATTCGATTCAGGTGTTTGCCGGAGAGAAACAGGCGGAACAGCTCGGCCAATGCCGGCATTTGCGACAGCGCGGCTGCCAGAGCGTGTGGGATCGTCATTGCGGGATACTCACGCGGTGAGGGTGATGCAGGACGCGAATCGTCTGCAGCGTGGTTTTTTCAGGCTGGCTGGCTGCCTCGAACTGCCAGCCGGGCTCATGTTGCAGGTCATGGAACAGGCGCAGCAAGGTGGCATCCTGCAGGTGGGTGTAATGGCGGTGCAGCCAATCGAGCAGATTTTCCACTGGCAGGCTGCGGGCCAGATGCGCACGAATAGCGGCTTCGTCCACCTGCTCCAGCAACGGAACGTCATCGCCGGGTTCATCCTGCGGAAAGGCCACCGCCTGCGGCTGGTATTGGCGCGCGGCAGCCATGACCACCCGTACCTCATCGCCCAATTGCAATTTGAAACCGCGCTCATTGCGCCAGACGGGAAGTGCGGTCTCATCCGCCGGGCGCGACAGTGCGCGACGCAGGCCGCGTTTGCGCACCTGCCCCAACAGCAAGCTGATGGCACTGGTCAGTGCGTTGTGCTGACGCAGCTCTTCGCGTAAGGGCAGCAGTGTATCGGCGCACTGTTGCGCAACCAGCCGCCCAAAGCGCCGCAGCTCCTTGGCCTGGTGCGCCACCTGACGCAACTGCAGGCGATGCGAGTAGAGCGCACCCTGTACCGACAATTGCTCTAGGCTCAAGTCGAGCGCACGCTCCGCTTCTTCCAGATAGCGATAGAAGGTGCCCTGCGAGCCGCTGTCCATCATCCGGTTCATCGGCTCCACATAATGATCGTAGGCTTCCAGCACCTCGCGGTAGCGCTGGCTGATCGGCATGCTGCTGTCGGCGCTTTTGGCGTTTTCCGCCAGCTCAAAGAGCGCGTGCCGGTCCTGATCGAGCTGCAGGCTGATCTGGCGGAAGAGTTCTGCCAGCTTGTTGGCGGCCCCGCGCACGCGATCCATGTCGGCCCCGAGCATTCCTTCATTGAGTGCTTCGGTGGCTTCACGGATGGCCGCAACACGCGCCTGCAGTACGGCAGCCAGGCCCAGCTCATGTTCACGGGTGAGGCCGCGCACGAACTCCAGCACATAGGCATTGAGCTGCAGATCACTGCTGCGCGGCAAGGTTTGCAGGATGTCCGCATTGACCAGGGCACGCAGCACCGCGCCCTGCGTTTCGGCATCCCGTTGCCCGGATACCTTGGCAATACCGTTCAACACCTGATCGCTGGTCAACACGGCAAACTCGCGCGACAGCCGCACCAAAAGCTCCACGGTGTCCCAATGGGTGTAAAGCGCGTAAACCAGCGAGCGAGGGTTGGCCATATCAGTTCAGTCTCCCACCACCGAGCAGGCATGCCCTGTGCGGCATGCGCTCACCCGCCAGCCGCACAGGGCGGCAACCCGGCGCATGGCCGCAGCGGGGTTTCATAAGGTGCAGGCTGGACGCATCGACCATTCGTTGTCCCCACGCCGCAGCGTCCGATTTCTGGCGAAATCGAGCCCAGCGGCCACATTCTTTGTGCTCTCGCGAGCCAGCACAAAGAATATGCTCATCGCGCCGGGGACAAGCGACTCTCAGGCTGCGTCCCGCCCGGAATGTGTCAGGCATGGTGGCAACACTGTGTGCACAAAGTGGCGTCAATGTGGTGAACAGCGTGGCAACATTGTGTTGAACATGGCGGCAGCATTGTGGCGACATGTGGGTCACCGTGTGGCAACAAGGTGGCGCTGACAGTTCAAGCGACCGCATGGATGAAAGCATTCAGTGCCGCCGCGATTCGTTTACGGCGCTCTTGCAAGAACGCCTTGTAGTGATCCAGTGCCAGCAGTTCCTCCTCCACCGGGATGCACTGTGCTGCGAATGGTGCTGCACCGTGCTGTGCCACCAGCGGCAACAGGTAGGTCACAGGCGCTTTGTCGCTGATCGCACGATTGGTTTTGCCGCCGATGAAAGCCAGGTTGGCGATGTCGTCGGCCTCGCGAGGGGTGTAGCTGCCGCGCAGCAATGCCTTGGGGAAAATGTGATGAAACTGCAAGCGGTGCTGACTGCCCGAGTGGTCCAGAGCAATGGCAAGGTGGCTGCGCCAATCCTTGGCACCTGCCGCACGAAATGCCAGGAACATGGTCTTGAACAGCGCACTGCGCTGGTTGCGCCCCTCCAGCTCTTCCGGCGTGATCTCAAGGTGGCCGAACTGCAGACGCAGCCGGTCGATCAGTTCATTGACGCCGCCGCCATTGCGGATGATCGCCAAATCCTGATCCAGAATGGTCTCACTGGAACCCCGCGAGAAACGGCCTTTGGCATTGGCGGCCAAGGCCCAGTAGCGCAACTGCTGCGCCTCGTCATTGCCAAGCGCATAGTTGCGGCTGTGCCCGAAGTACGCCAGAACGACCAACAGGAAGGGCGACGACAGCAGCGCCGGGCTATCGATGCCCAGGTTGCTCCGGGCGAAGTTGAGCGCGAATTCCATTCCCTCGCAGGCTTCTTGCCATGCCTTCTGCAGCTTCTCCACACTAAGGCTGGCGACGATCTGGAACCGCGATTGACCGGTGGCAAACGCCATCAGGTTCTTCAAGTGCAAGCCGAGATCGAGGTCAAAGCCCGTGTCTGCGCAGGCTTTCTGAAAATCCTGGAACGTCTGCAGCGAGTGCCGCCACTTGGCGGTGATCTGCGCCAGAGCCAGATCGGAGCTGCGCAGCTTGGCGCCCAGCGAGTTGACCCGCACGAAGATTTCCGTGACCTCGTCGTAGGACAGTGTTCGCTCCAGCACGTCCATGCGGTACACGTACTTGCGGATGCCGCGCAGCCGGGCCAGGCGGTGGCTGTACTTCTCGTAACGCGGATCGTCAAAACCACTGACGCCGGCACGCTTGAGGAACGGCGCATCGTTGTCGGTCTTGAACACGTCCGATACCTTCACCCACTGCGGCAGCTGCTCCAGCTTGCGGGTTGCCACCACGAAGGTCATCTTGTTGAAGCGCTTGAGCAGTTCGTCCTCGGTCGAGTCCGTCTCGTCACCGATCAGTTCGCCGTCCTCATCGAAATCCTCCTCATCGCCACCGTTTTCTTCCACTTCGGTCACAACCGCCAGTTGGTCGGGATGCTCGAGGTTGAACAACAGGTCGATGGGCCGACGACGGCCGCGCACCGACACCGGCTCGCCGCGAATGACGGCCGAGAGTGATGTCAGACGCTGCTGACCATCCAGCAGAAGCCGCGTGCTCTGGTAGGGGTTCGTGCTCTGGCTGACCGCGAAATCCTGCAGCGGCACGGCTTCATCCGTTTCCCAAAGCAGGATGGCGCCCGATGGGTAGCCGCGATACAGCGAATCCAGCAAATCGCGCACCCGTGTAGAACGCCACACATACTGGCGCTGCATTTCCGGCAAGCGCAGCTCGCCACGCTCAATCATGGATACCAGTTCTTCAACGCTTGCTTCGGCCTTGGCCATGGTGCTTCCTTATCCTCTCAATCTCACTCAACTGCTGCGGGAGGCTCGGCAGCGGGGATGATCAACAACAGCTCGGAGTCATCCACTAACCTGTAAACCGGCCGTTTGCCGGACAGTCGTTCGCTCTGATCCAGAATGATCTGAACCCCCTCGCCACGCTTGTCCATCATGGCGCTGCGGCCCGTGATCGCTTTGTCCGCCTCGGGCACGGAACATTTGGCCAGCAGGCTGGTGATGGCTTCGTTTCGCGCGGCCTGGCGGTAGGGAAGGCTCTCCACCGTCATGGTGTTGGGGATGGCACCTGGCGAATACAGTTCCAGCCGGTCCGCAAACATCCGCAGGCGGATTTTGGCGCCATGGATCGAGTAATCCCGGTGCGCAACGGCATTGACCAGGGCCTCGAAGACGGCAGTCATGTCGTACTGCGGCAGATCGTGCCGGCCCTCATTCTTGGTGGCATAGACCTGCATGTTCTTGCGGACGAAGTGGCAAGCCGCCAGCACCTGGGCATCCAGCGGCCCGGTGATGTCCTGGGCGTCGAGTTGATAGGCCGTGTCGCCCTGTGGCAGTACTTCTGTTCCACGGTATGCCACGGCCTGAACGAAGGCATTCGGCAACCAGCGGCGAGGGTCAGCGCTCGCCGTCAGCACGCCGGCAATGGTTGGCCGAAGTGCGCCGTCGGCATCGGTGCGCGCCATGGCCAGTTTATCCAGCAGCACCTCGCGCGAATCCTGCACGCGCGGACTGGCAAAACGTTGCCACAGATCATCTACAAGGTCGTCGAGTGTGGCGCCAGGCACCGGCTGCTCGTCGAAGCGGATGATGCGCGCCTGGCTGCGTTGCTGGAACAAACGCGCCAGATAGTCAGGAGCCATCTCGCGCTTGGCGCTGCCCACGCGGTGCAAATAGCCACCGGGGCTTTTATGCACGAGTGACACCGATCTTCATCACCGGCAACTGTTCGCCTGAGGTACTGGGCAGGTTCAGACGCTCGATCACCGGCGCGAGCGGCGGGGTGATGCTGTCCAGACAAATCTGCCGGACGAAATCCTCCACCAGGTCCAGACGCTCCAGCGGAATACCGATCACTTCACGAGTGTCGTCCACTCCCAGCACGCACACACCACCCCGGCTGTTGGCGAAGGCGGCCAGCTCATCGGCCAGCGAATCTTTATGGGGGGCCGACACCTTATGACCGGCAAAGCGGACTTCCTTCAACTCCAGATACGAGTCTTCTCCCAGACGAATCTTGTCGATCAAGTCGGCGATGTTGTCGAACATGTCAAACCTCTCTTCCCAGGCGTTGGTAACGCCGTTCGAACGCTTCTTCGCCGCCTTCCATCACCTGGCAGACTTCGCGGCGCATGACCTGATCCTGCAACGAGCCGGTTTGCTTCACGTGGCACTGGTGGTTGAAGTCCAGTACGTGGATCAACTCCGCATCGCCATTGACCACGATGTTGGGGTTGTGGGTCACGATGATGAGCTGACGGCGCAGTTTGTTGCTGCGGATCTGCTGCACGACCAGTCCGTAGATCAGGTGGTTATCCAGGTCGTCTTCCGGCTGGTCGAGCACCAGTGGCTCGTTGCCGTGCGCCAGCAGGAAGGCCAGCATGGCCGCCGCGCGCTGCCCGGCGGAGGCCTGGCCGATGGACTGAAAGTCCCGCCCGTCACCTTTGCGGCTGTACTCCACCTGCAAACCGTCTTCGGGGAACCAGCACAGGATGTGATCGATGAATTCCGGGCGCTTGTCGGCTTCCGCTTTCAGGAATTTATTGAACCAGCCGCCAAACTCCGCCTGCCCGCGACAGGCTTGCGACAGGCGTTTCTTCTGCGTCAATAGCGCCTGCTCGAAGGCCGCCGTATCCCATACGCCCGGCTGCTCGACCAGATCAACCGTGCCCAGCAGATCGGCCACGAGCCCTTTGGGGGATGCCCCCTCTTGCTCCTGATACAGGTCGTCCACGTACTTGCCTTCAGCGGCCCCAAGCACCTCCCGCAGGGAGCGCTCGATGCCCTGCGCGTCCCGGCTGTACGGGATCAGGTCGATGCGCACAAAGGGATTGCCTTGCAGCGTTTCCTGCAGAAATGCGCGCCGTTGGGTGCTGATCGCGCGGCGGGCGGATTGCACCTGTTCCAGCAATGACTTGGCCTTCTCGCGCAACTCGGTGTGCTGCTTCTGCAAGGCTTCCAGCTTCTTCAGCTCGATTTCCAGGCGCTGCTTTTCTTGCACCAGACGACCGTACTCGCTGGGGTCGCTGACGCCTTGTTGCTGCAAGTCGGCCTTGAGCTGCTCGTAAGCCGTCTTGGCCGCGTCGATCCGCGCAAACCAGGGCGAAGCCTCCAGCTCACCTCTCAGGACTTGCCCACGCTCCAGCAGCACGTTTGCCGCGCGCTCGACGTCCTGCCGCGCCTTGGCGATGGCTGTGTGCAGCGCCTGGACAATGCTCAGTGCCGGGCCGTCTTCGGCGGGTTCGAACAAACCTTCCGGCAAGTCTTCCGCCAACAGATCGTCGGCAAGCGCTTTCAGGCGGGTTGCCAGTTCGGCGGAGGCGTCGAACTGGCGTTCCAGCTCGCGGCTTTGCCGGTGGGTGCGCTGATAGTTTTTCAGTAGGGCGGCATGATCGGCGCCCTCGAAGCGGGCCAGCTTGCGCTGAATATCTTGCAGGGCCAGCGTCAAGGCCTCGCGCCCTTGCAGCTTGCCGTACAGCTCGCGCATTTGCGCCCGTGCGGCCAGAAAGGCACGCTTGGCCTCCTCGAAAGCGGCTTGTTGTGACTGCGTGCCCGCCGCATCATCAATCACCTTCAATAGTGCCTGCTGGCTGTCGCCGGCCAGCGCGGCGATCTGCCCCTGGCTGAACAGGCGTACCGGAAAGCGTTGCTCGGTGATGGCCTGGCTGGCCGAAGGCTTGAAACTGCCCGTAGTGGCGTCCCATTCCTCCACCGCGTGACCTTGACCATCCTGCCGCCAGATCAGGCGATAGGGCATGCCATCGCGCTGCACTTGCACGCAGATGGCCGTATCTGCCCGCAGGCCGCCTTCGTCATTGCGGCCCCTGGCAACCTGATTGAAACGCTTGAAGGTCTGCCCGGCTTCCGAGCTAAGCGACAGCTCCTTCTCACGGCGATAGGCCAGGCGCAAGGCATGCACGACGGTCGATTTACCGGTGCCGCGGCCACCGATCAAGGCATTGAAGTACGGATTGAGCGGCAACTCGGCAGGCTGCCTGCCGCGCCCCATGTAGCGTGCGTCACGGATTTCTAGCGATTCGATGAAATGCTCGGGCGTATTGAACGGCGCAAAGCCGTTGCTCTCATCGCTGCGCTTGACCGACACTTCCTGCCCATCCAGCAAGGCAAGGCGCAAGCCTTCCAGACTGGGCCGGGCCATCTTGATCCAGGTGTAGCGCGAACCGGGAATAGCTGTACCTTGGAAGCTGTGGCAATCGCTGCCCACCACGCTGGCAAAGCGCAGTTTCAGTTCATCCAGCACCATCGGCACGGGGCTGGAGGATACGGTCCACTCCAGCGCCAGGATGCCGGGTTCCTGCAAGACAGCCTTAACCGTGTTGGCATCCATCACGCATTTGCGCGTACCTGACTCGACCCGCAACAACCCCTTGTCGCCTTCGACGTGTGCCGGGATGGCAAGGCCACCCGCCGCCAGAATGCGCTCCACCACTTGGGCGGCACCGATTCGGGTGACGCCATCGCTGTCGCCGCGCGTGCCTTGGTAATCCACCTGTGCCAGCAGGTCGCTGATGGTCTGACTGGTGGCGGATGGGTCGAAGATCGCCAGCAGGTGAAAACCGCCCTGCACCGAGATTTCTACTCCGGGGAACAGGTGCAGCTCACGGAACCCGTCAGGTGGCGTGCCGGCGTCGGCCTCTCGCTTCATCTCTGCATAGGCTACCTTGAGCTTGTCAATCCACTCGCCGGTGTTGTGGTCGGTAACGGCCACGCAGTCGATCTCGGCGGCCATGTACTTGAGCAGCCATGTCTGCGGCGTCAGCTCATTTGGCGTGCCAATGACTGCCTGCCATGCCCCGGTGTCCTTGGAGGCCGGCGTGTGGGTATGGAAATCGAACTTCCACCAGCGTGCGCCGGGGTAAGGCCAGGGTTGGCTCATCGCTATTTCCTTAATTCGCTGGCGAGTTGAGCAATACCGACACGTCAACTTCGGATGCCTTAGCAGCAATCAGGCGGATTTTTCGGGCCTGTAATGCCCTATGCCCATTGACCGTGACGGTGTTGAACTGGGATGCAGGAATATTGAAAACCTTCTCCATCCGATTCTTGAAATATCCACTGCTGGCCTCCGGGACAACAATATCTACTCTACGGTCTGGGTGACAGCGCAGAATGTCGTTGAAATGCTCATCGGCATTGTTGAAAGAATATCCAACCACAACAATGTGCTTGGCCTCGCTGACCCATTGCGATGCTTTTGACCACAGTTCGATGTATTTGTGGGACAGGATTGGCTTCAGGCGTAACGGCGGCACCAAGGCAGGAATTACATGGCGCTGCTGCCGCAAATCCTCGTGCGTCACATCGACATTGGGCGCGATGGTTTCCCGGATGAATTCAACTGGGTCGCACTCCAAAATGTTTTCGATAGGAAGCAGGTCACGAGTATCCATCCGGACATATTCGGCTAGCCCGCCGTGAAAGTAGATTACTTGCTCAGCACCAAGCTGGTTTTGCAGGAAGGCGGTGTAGTTCAGCGTCAATGCCCGAACGGTATCTGGGAGACTTCCATAAAACGGCAAACTGGCATCTTCGTGCGTGGAGAGGACTTCTTTCTGCTTTGCAACCAAATAGGCCCAAAGCGCCCATGAAATGTAGATGTAATTTTTGATGTCTGAGGGCTTCTCGTTGTAAAAACCAAGAAACTTTTCCACAAGTAGGGCTTCGATATTCAGCATGTCGGCACCAAGGGCGCTCGCTACCACATGGTGATCACCGCTCAGGCCCATCTTGAGGGTACGCTTCAGAACGGTTTTAAAAGTGTCCGAAAGAGACAGCTTGTGAATATCCAGAATTGAATCGCTATCGATCAGGTCATCTGCATCATTGGGAAAAACTGCACGAATCAGCGTTTCTGTTTCTTCATCCAGATAACTCTCCTCGGCAATGGTCGCCAGCTTCTCGAATAGACGAATTATTAGTTCGCCGTGTTTGCGAATGGCATCCTGATCGGGGGGCAGATCAGCTATGGCGTCCCGAACGCGCTGCACCATGGCCTTCTGCTCGTGAGTTTCACGTGTGGCAATCTTGTCCACTGCACGGGCGATCATGTTGTTGAAACTGAATCTCAGCCCAGGCAGCATGGTTCGTAGTGCTTCATCAACGGCTTTGCCTGGCCCCTCAAGGTAGCGGGATACATCTGCCAGCAAAGTATTGGCCAGTGGAAAATCGATACCTTCTGTACGGTCCACCCCAGCGCCAAGAATCAGCAGATTTTCACTCATGAAGCCCTTCCCCTCTCATCAAGTAATTCGCGTCAACCAACCCTAACTGCCCTCGCCTTATCCAGCCTACGGTGAAGCATGGAAAGCAACGTGAAATAATCGGCAGCATCGTCCTCCCCTTGCCAAAGAATTTTGGGTTCGTGCGCAGTCGGGTTGCGGGGGGATTACCGAGACGTCGGCAACATTCAGTGATGCAAACAAGTGATCAAGCTTGGTGCCAGTGACCAGTACACCCAGCGTGCGCGCAATGGATTCAAAATGGTCTGGATTGAATATGGAAAACGCAGCCATGTCAGTCTTCCATCTTCTTCTGCAGTTCTTGCACCAACACCTGTACCTCTCCCCTGAACGGACTGTCGTCGAACTCGCTCAGATCACAGGCAAGACACGCTTCGATGTCTTTGCGTGACAGGTAGTGTTTGTGGAGAAAGTTGATTTCCACATGGACTTCGCTGTCGGCGATCTCTCGCTCGTCCGGGTTCGCGCTGTCGCGCAGGAACTGCAACAGACAAGCATGCAGCACACTCGGCATATGCGCCTGGATGTCCCGAATCTGCTGCATCACTTCTTCGATGCGCTGGTCTGCTGTTGCCTGATCGCTGAAGAAAATGTTGCCGTTGGGGTGGGCGATCTCATTGCGCTGATCCACCAGCTTCTGAAACTTGCCGATGTGCTGGTTCTCGCAGCCGGCCAGGCGCAGGAATTTGAAGATGCTGCGCTCATTGACTTCGCTGAAGGTAAAGGGCAAGCTGGCGGTCAGCAGCTCCTTCTCCTTTTGCTGGAACAGCATCGCATGGGTGAAAGCTTCAGGCTTGGCCTGCTTGATCTGCCACACCGAGAAATACACGTAGCTCATGTAGAGCATATGGAAAGCCAGCATCGCAAACTGATACTTGCCTGCCTCGTAGTTGCTCTCGAAGGCTTCCCAGACAAAGCGGATGTACCCACCCTCACTGGCTGATGGGTAGGCCAGCGGCAGGTAGTCGTGGATTTCTTGGGCAGCGTCCATGTTTAACCTGTCCAGACTCGATCAATAGATAGTTTGATTTTCTGTTCTCGTTCAGCGATTTCGTTTTTCAGCTCTTCAATTCGGCGTTGATGCGCTTCAATATTAATAACGATCTCACGTTGAACTTCGATGGGGGGTAGTGGAATTTCGATGCCTGAAAGAGCACTCTTTGAAAACTCCTTGAAAGTTCCGCCAGTTGCCAGGGCCTCTAGTCTTGGCGTTAGGAATCTCATCATATATGCCACGAATTCGGACAGAACACGTTGGTGATCCTGAATTACAATGTTCTTGAAGCCTTGATTGGTTGCTGTTGGAATTCTCGCAATAGCGACTCGCCCGATGGTTGCGCGACTGGAAACCAAGATGGTTCCTATCGGCAAAAGCTTGGCTGACGAGTTATTCAAGCCCTCTTCGCTGATTGTGCGCTCGGTGCCCGTTAGCTGGGTGATAAAGTCGGATTGAGGCAGGTCTACCAAGGTTGCCCACGCTACGCCACCATTCCAATAGGCTGGCTCGCTGGATTTGGGTGTGCCGCCACTTTCAATCCGGAAGAGCGTTTCATCGCCAAGGGATACCATGGGCCAATGGCGAGATCGCTCTGTGTCCAGTCGATAGCGATCGCCACTCAGGCTCCAGTCGGCATTCGCGGCGATCTGCACTCTGCTCACGTTGTGCGCCAGCTCATTTCCTTCGAAGGCATCAGGAGCAGCGAAGAAGCTTTTCAATGCCAGCTCAGCAAGGGGCAAATCGTCTTGATCGATAGGCCGTCGCTGAGCCCCCAATGCGAAGCCATCATTGCCGACCTTCACAAACAACACCTTGTCGGTCTGCTTGGCCAGTCGTTTGTCCAGAATCAGGATGGAGGTCTTGACGCCGCTATAGGGCTGGAACACCCCAGCCGGCAACGAGACGACCGCCACCAGCGAGTTCTGTACCAGCAGCTTGCGCAGTGCCTTGTAAGCGGTGCCGCTCTGGAAAATGATGCCTTCCGGCACGATGATGCCGGCCCGGCCGTTGGGGCTCAGGTGCTCATGGATGTAATCGACAAACAGCACTTCCGAGCGCGTGGCTTGAATGGAAAAGCGCTTGTGCGGTTTGATACCCCCCTTTGGTGACATGAACGGTGGATTGGCAAGGATCACGTCCGCGTGTTCGTTCCACTTGTCTTCACTGGTAAGCGTGTCGTACTCATCCACGTGCGGGTTGGTGAAGCCGTGCAGGTAGAGGTTCACCAGCGACAGACGCACCATATCCGGTGAAATGTCGTAACCGTGGATGTTGGCGGCCAGCTTGTTGCGCTCGTCCGGTGTCAGCTTGTCGCCCGGTTTGTGCTCTTTGTTTTGGTTCAGGATGTGTTTCCAGGCCGAGATCAGAAAGCCTGCCGTACCGCAGGCGGGGTCGAGGATGCGCTCGTGCTTCTGCGGGTTGATGACCCGGACGATGAAATCAATGATGTGTCGCGGCGTACGGAACTGGCCCGCATCGCCCTGGCTGCCCAGCACCGACAGCAGGTATTCGAAAGCGTCGCCCAGTCGCTCGGAATGATCGTAGGAAAAGCCGTTGATCTCTTTCAAAAACGCTTTTAGCGTTTCCGGATCGCGGTACGGCAGGTAGGCGTTCTTGAAGATGTCGCGGAACAACGCTGGCAGGTGCGTGTTCTCGGTCATCTTGCCAATGGCCTCGGAGTAGAGGTTCAGCGTGTCCTGGCCGCCCATGCTGGGCGCCAGCAGTTTGCTCCAGCTGTACTTCTCGAAGCCGTTGACGAAGAAGCTGCGCTTGCCGCCGAACTCTTCGGACTGTGCATCCATGTCGTCCATAAACTTGTAGATCAGCGCGATGGTGATCTGCTCGACCTGGCTCTTGGGGTCAGGCACCTTGCCGACGAGGATGTCGCGGCAGGAGTCGATTCGGCGTTTGGTGTCGGTATCCAGCATGGTGTTGTTCTTCTCGTTCGGCCGCTTGGGCGGCCTTGAATGACTTACATGAATTGGTTGAGCGGGACGTAGTCTTTGACGTACTCAGGAATACCTTCGCGCCACTCGGGCGGCACGGCGCGCAGGTCGCCCACGCCAAAGGCCGGGTTCACGTTCAGCTCGCTGAAGCGTTTGTCGTCGATGATGGCGCGCAGAGCGGCGTCGGTGGCGTACGCCTTGAAGAAGTACTTCATGGCCAGGACAGCAGCGCCTTGGTCTTCGGCCAGCTTGCTCTGGTTGGCGAGCAGAAACTCCTGGAATTCGTCCTCCAGCAGTTCATCCTTGCTCTTGAAGTAGGGGATCAGGCCGAAGATCTTTTGCAGGATTTCCTTCAGGCTCAGCCGTCGATCCACCCCGGCTGCACGGCGCAGCTTGTCCAGGTTGAAGTACTCGTTTGGCTTGTCGAACAAGTGGCTGGTCACGTAGTCGATGGCCTGCTCCCACTGTTCGTTTTCAACCTGCCGCTGCAGCGTCGGATCGGCCTTGACCTGATCCTCGAATTTCTCGAAGAACATCCGGTCGATCTTCATGCCTTCGTAGCCGATTTGCTGCTCGGCTACGTGGAAGATGGCATCGGCGCCTGTGTGCTCGTAGAGCCCGCCCGTCGGCGGTGGGGGCGGCGGTTCGCCGCCCTGTCCATCACCCTCAGCACTTCGGGCTGGAAGTTTAAGAACCTCGTCGTAGTCGAACTTTTCTTCGAAGTATTCGCAGTTGGCGAAGAAGTCGAAGAATTTGAAGCGGGTCTTTTCTGGCTCGTTGATCAGCGGTTTCAGATCATCATCGAACAGCTGTTCAAGGAAGTTGTGCTTGCGGGTACCGCGCCCTTTGATCTGGACAAAATCGGACGGCGAGTACACCGGCCGCATCAGTGCCAGGTTCAAGATGTCCGGGCAGTCGTACCCGGTGGTCATCATGCCCACGGTCACGCATACGCGCGCCTTGCTGGTCTTGTACAGGGCATTGAAGTTGGCCGAGCCCAGCAGGTTGTTGTTGGTGAAGTTGATGGTGTATTGCTGGGCATCGGGCACGCTGGATGTAACTTGCACCGCAAAGTCGGACTGGTATTTGCCGGGCCACAGTACATCGGCCTGCTCGTTCAGGATTTGCGTGAGCTTGGCGGCATGGTTCTGGCTGACGGCAAACACCAGCCCCTTGCCGAACTCGCCGGTGACGGGGTCACGCAAACCGTTCTTGATGAAGGTCTGGCAAAACAGCTCATTGGTCGCCTTGGAGAAAAATTTCTTCTCAAAGTCCTTGGAAACGAAGCTCTGTTCCTGCTGCCCGTCCTCGCCGACGGGAGCCATCACGGCATAGCCCTGCTCAGATAGCAGCTTGGTGGTGATGTCGGTCCGGGCATCGACCACCACAGGGTTGATCAGGAAACCATCCTTGACGCCATCCAGCAGCGAATAACGGAACGTCGGTTGTCCGGATTCGCAACCGAAGGTGCGGTAGGTGTCCAGCAGCAGGCGGCGCTCCTGCTCGCGCGGGTCGCGGGTGGTGGGCTTGCTCGCGTCAAAGCTCTTGAGATAGTCGCGCGGCGTTGCGGTTAAGCCCAGCTTGTAGCCGACAAAATACTCGAAGACGGCGCGGGCATTGCCGCCAATGGAGCGGTGGGCTTCGTCCGAGATGACCAAGTCGAAGTCGGTGGGCGAGAACAGGCGCTTGTACTTGTTGTTGAACAGCAGCGACTGCACCGTGGTGACCACGATCTCGGCTTTGCGCCAGTCGTCACGGCGCTCCTTGTAGATGACTGTGGCGTAGTCGTTCTTCAGATAGTCCTTGAACGCCTTGGCAGCTTGATCCTCCAGCTCCAGTCGATCCACCAGGAACAGTACGCGGCGGGCGTTGCCCGTGCGAAGAAACAGCTTGATGACGGCAGCAGAGGTCAGGGTCTTGCCGGTGCCGGTCGCCATTTCGAACAGGAAGCGTGTCGAGCCTTCAGCCACTGCGTCCTGGATGGCATTGAGCGCCTTCTTCTGGTAGTCCCGCAGGAAGCGCAGCTTGTTCTTGGCGATGAAAGCCGGGCGCTCGTCCGCATTGAGCCAACCCGCTTCCTTCTCGTAGCCCGGTAGCTGGGTCTGGACGATGTAGTCGCGTCCGACGGCTTCGGTAATCAGGCGCCTCTGGTCAGGTTCGAACTTCCGGTAGCTCTTGAGTGAGTCCGGAGTCGGGAAAGCGGTGATGATGTGCGGGTTGCCCTGTTGTAAATCCCAGAAGTAGTGCAGATTGCCGTTCGAGAGGATCACGAAGCGGCAGTCGAGTGACTTTGCGTATTTACGCGCCTGCTCCTTGCCGACCAGCGGGTTTTTGTCTTCGGATTTGGCTTCCAGCACCACCAGCGGGAAGCTCTTTTCGTCCAGCAGCAGAAAATCGACGAAGCCATTCTTGGTCGCTTCGAAGTTCTCGCCCAGGTCATTGATCTGGGCCTGACTGAGCTTGACGTTGGGCTCCAGCGCTACGTTGGCCTTGCCCTTGGCATCGTCAAAGAACCGCCAGCCAGCAGATTCCAGCAGTTTGTTGATCTTGATGCGCGCTTGCGCTTCCTTGGCATTCGCCATCCTCAGACACCCCCCTTTACAGGCTCACCTTGAGGATCTGGTTTCAGGCCATGCGTACGAGCGTACTCCAACACCAGAATTTCGATCATTGAAGCCACCGAGCGGCGCTCGCGCTCAGCAGCCAAGCGCAGAAGTTGCTTGATCTCAGCGGAGGTGCGGATGGATAGGGTTTCGTCCTTCAGGCGTGACATGGCAGCGTCTCGTCAGTGATGTCACGCAAATGTACTGCATTTTGCCACACCTCGCCATGATTCTCTTCAGGGCGTGGATTCCGTGCTTGAGGCTGCTCGATGACGCGGCCCCTTAGCGGTAGTCGGCTTTACAGGGCGCTCAGCCTCGATGGCGATGGGATGCAGGGCATGCCGGCTGCTGGCCTGATTGGCTTGCCCGTAGTGTCGCCGTGTCTTGGCGCTGGCATGTCCCAGCCCCTGGCTAACTGAATCCGCAGCCGCGTGCCGTTTCAGGTCGGCAGCCCATTGGTGGCGCAGGCAGTAAGCCGTGATAGCGTGCTTGTGCTTCGGCCAGAGGCTACGTGCCAGCCGACGGATTTCGACGGTGAAGTTGACCGGGCTGTCAATGTAAACGAGCAATTCCCGCCGCCTCGCTAGCCGGATGCGCAGAGCCTCCAGCAATGGATGGGGATCGTGTACGCCATAGGCGATCAAGCGGTGCGGCTGACCTTGATGCGCCTTGACCTTGGCGCCATCGATCTCGAATCTGATCTCGCCCATGCCGCTGCGCGGATTGTCCACCCGGCGAATGAGCACGCCGCGCCGCAGTTCTTCCGGGCGGCAGCCGGTCAGCGCGGCGACCAGAATCGCATCGGCATACTTGCCTTTCGCAGCGCGCTGAGACAGTCGCTCGCGCCAGTCGCCGGGGAGGCCGCGCAAGGCTTGCCGCTTGCTGGCACGCTTGCGGCGCTCATCGGTAGGGCCGCTTTGCCGGGCTATATCGAACTCGCGCAGAAATGTACGCTGTTGTTGCAATTGGGCTTGGATGGCCATTACTTGCAACCTGTCCATAGGTCGAGTAGAGAGCGCGGAACGCAGGCTTTTCAGCTGCTCGACAAGATCGGCGTACAGGCAGTAGCGAAGCGCTGCGAGGCGTTTGTAGTAGGTTGTCGGACGCTGGGTGGCCGTCATGACTTCGGCCACACCACCTTCGGCGTAGCGGGCACGCTGCAACAGCGTTCGGCCGAGCTGGCGATAGTCTTGCCTGGTCTTGCTACTCAAGCTGGCAAATTCATCGGCCGGAAGCATGGCTTGCATCTCGCGCCGGCAACTCTCGATGAGCGCAACCATCTCATCCGCGTCAATCATTGCTTCCGGCCCTGAAACATCGCTCTCAAATCGGCAATGGCCTTTGCGCGTTCAGCCTTTGCTTTTTGACGCTCGGCTTCTGACTGTTGCACAGGAGCGCGCGACTGCGCTGCCTCCATCGCTTCCTGTCGGTTCTTTCGCCAGCGGGCGATATTCGGCGCGAACTCAGGGATGAATTCCCCCGCGACAGCGCTATTCATCACGGCCAGCAACCATGAGCGGACGGAGCGGATGCCCACATGCTTGCCACTGCCGGCCGCCGATAGCACGCCAGCCAATTCGTCAGCGGCAAGCTGTATTTGTTCTGCCGTGAGCGAGGGCCCGAAGCGGCGGGTTACGTCGCTTATGACGCGCAGGTAGGGCAGAAGAGAAGGGTGCGACAAGTCCAAGGGCGCGGAAGCCTCTCCCGTTTTCGGAGAGTTATCCACAGCCCCTGTCTGTAGTAGTGGTTTTATATTTTTTACTACTACTTCTTCCTTGTATTCACCTACACCTATATCACCGCCCTGACCGGCGACGGATGCGCCGTCCACGGTTTCTCCGTCGCCGGCCAAGCCGGCCATGGATGTCTGTGGCACCTTTTGCGAAACGGGTGTCAACACGGACTCCCATCGCCAAAGCCCTTCCTCGTCCTGGAATTTCCTCCGCGCCAGGTAGCCGGCATCTTCAAGTTCGCGCAGGATGCGGCGGCAAAGGTCTCGCCCAAGATGGCCTTTCGCTCGCGACTGATCGTGCAGCACGCGCGGCAGTGCGACAGCGCGCAACTGCCAGTTACGGCCTAGCGAGAGCAAGTGGCAAGCCACGCCTCGGGCTTCATAGCTCAACCGGGAGTCGCGTAACAGGCTGCAAGGCAGAGACCACCAGTATTCGGCGGAGTCGTCAACGCGGATGCGGCTCATGACCTCGCCCTCTTGCGAGCCGGACAACCAGCGTGCTCACGCTCCGCAGCCTGAGTCTCAAGCCATGCGTCGATCTCGTGGGCAAAAAAGCCAATCGAACGGCCGCCAGGGCCTAGCCGAACTGGCTTCGGAAAATCTTCAGTCTGGCAAAGTCGCCAGAGGGTTGTCCGGCTGACCGAGATCTTCATGCAGACATCCTGCGTCTTGATGATTTGCATGCTGTTCCTCTTAACGTGTTGAAACACGAAGGGATCATGCAAAAGATCTGGTTATGAAGTCAGGGAGCACGGTTGTCACCTGCACTCCCTATTCTCGGGCCTGAAATCACCCAGCATGCAAACCGGTGTCGAGCAGTGGCCTCAGCTGTGCCAGTCGAATGTTTCACAAAATGGCCGAGACAATCCAAGCTCGTATCCTTGGCAAGATGCCGTAAGGATGCTGCTTGTGGGCAGGGTTGGTTCACGTCCCTCGGAGACGGCTTTCATTATCTGGGACATGTAAAGATTGGGCTCTATCACTGTTTTCTTCAGCAGAACCCGGACTACAACTCCATCGATAGCGACGGTAAATCCTTTGCTGAAACGCCCCAGATAGTGATTGGCGCGATGAGCAGGCGTGGTTTCAGCATCGGCCTTCATGCCGCCTGCAGCATAGATGGCGCCGAGGAGATAGGCGGATGGCTCGTTCTTGCTGTTCACCGAGTGGTACTCGAACTCCTTGCTCCACTTGATCGGAATTCTGAATTGCTGGCAGGTAACGATAAATTGCTTCGCGATCAGCTCCTTGGCCTCATGTTCTCTGCTTGCTCCGGACGCTGATAGTTGCCTGCTCACGGAGTGTAGCGACTCGCAGAACAGCTTATGGGTAGGCAGGTCCTTCCTCAGAAATTCGGGTAATAGCGCTGCCGACTCTTCGTCCAGGCTTCGAAGCGCCTTGCTTAACCGGGACGCCGCATCTCGGAGTCTTTTTAGTTGCTCAAGTGTGCCTTCTTCAATTTCAGGGGGCGGCATCGTACGCCAACGAAAACTTTCTGCCAGCCGCAGAAAAGCATTTACACATTGCTCGCGGCGCTGGACGCCATATCGGTCGCAGGTTGCCTCTGCTCTGGTGCGCAGCTCGGCGACGGCATCGGAGTTGGGAATATCTGGAGCCATGATCTTTGTGGTCATGCCTGTGCTTGCTCTTTCCATTCGTCCAATCTGTCCGCCCATTCCTGCATCATGGCGCGACGCTCATCGAAATAGGTGGCGTGGTTGTAGGTACGACGCACATTGTTCTGGTCAGCATGGGCAAGCTGCGCTTCGATGGCATCGGGACGGTAGCCCATCTCGTTAAGGCGGGTACTGCCGGTGGTCCGCGTGGCGTGTGGGCTATAAGCGCCACTCCACCCCAAAACCTTGAGCGCCTGGCGAAGCGATGCGGCGGACATAGGGGCGTTGCGATCATCCCGGCCAGGAAACAGGTGCTTGCGGTTGCCGGTAATGGCATGCAGTCCTTTGAGCATCTCCACTGCCTGTCGTGGCAGAGGCACGACGTGCTCCTTGCGTGCTTTCATGCGCTGCGCCGGGATACGCCAAACAGCCTTCTCAAGGTCAAACTCATCCCAGGCCGCCTCGGCCACTTCGGTCGGTCGCGCCAGGGTCCACCACATCAGTTGCATGCAATGACTTACCTGAAAGCTGCAGCGGTGGTTTGCGAAGTCGCTCAGCAGTTTGCCGATCTGCTCTTTACTCAGCGCCGGTTTGTGCTGGGTCTTGTTTGCTGGTAGCGCCTTGCGTACCGGCCAAACCGGGTCGCTGTCGGCTCGCAGGGTGGCGACGGCGAACTCGAATACGGCGGACATGGTGCGCCGCGCCTCGGCGGCGACCGTGGGGGCGCCACGCTTTGCTGTTTTCTGCAGGATGTCCAGGACATGGGCTGGCGTTATTTCGCGAACCGGCATATTGCCGATACTGGGGAATACCACGCGCTCCAGCATATCCAGACGGCGGTTCTTGGTGACATCTTCCCAGTCCTTTGTCTGCAGCCACTCCTTGGCGACGATCTCGAAGGTGTTCTTTGCTTCGCTGGCTTTCCGGATGCGGTCGAGCTGCCTTTGCTGCGCGGGATTGATGCCTTGCTTGACCAGTTTGCGTGCGGCCTCGCTGCGTTCCCTGGCTTCAGAGAGCGTAACAGCAGGGTATTCGCCAAGCGCAAACATGCTGGCCTTGCCATTCAGTGTGAAGCGGTATCGCCAAGCCTTGACTCCGTTGGGCTTGACTTCGAGGTAGAGCCCGCGCTGGTCATTCAAGCGGTAGAGCTTTTCCCTGGGCTTGGCGTTGCGGCAGTGCATGTCGGTAAGCATGTGGCTGACTCCTTGTCATGGCGACAGCGGCACTATACTCACTTATTCGCACATACTCCAAGAGCTGTACTCGCTAGCGTACTCAGGCATGCATTGACTGCTCGGGAAACTTGAAGCAGCGCTATGAAACAATAAAACCGCGCAACTGCGCGGTTTTATTGAGGTTTTCATGCTTTCCTGGTGTTTCATGAAACATCAGGAAAACGGCTTGGCGACTCAGACGTTAAACAAGAAATTCATCACGTCCCCATCCTGCACGATGTATTCCTTGCCTTCCGCCCGCATCTTGCCCGCTTCCTTCGCGCCCTGCTCACCCTTGTAGGTGATGAAGTCTTCATACGCGATGGTCTGCGCGCGGATGAAGCCGCGTTCGAAGTCGGTGTGGATGACGCCCGCAGCCTGGGGCGCGGTGGCGCCGATCGGCACGGTCCAGGCGCGCACTTCCTTGACGCCGGCGGTGAAGTAGGTCTGCAGGCCCAGCAGCTTGAAGGCAGCGCGGATCAGGCGGTTCAGGCCCGGCTCTTCCATGCCCATGTCCGACAGGAAGGCCTGGCGGTCGGCGTCGTCCAGGTCGACGATTTCCGATTCGATGGCGGCGCAGATAGCGACCACCGGCGCGTTGCGGGCGGCGGCGAATTCGGTCAGGCGGTCCAGCAGCGGGTTGTTGGTGAAGCCGTCGTCGGCCACGTTGCCCACGTACATCGCGCGCTTGGCGGTGATGAAGCAGAGCTGGGCGATGTCGGCCTTTTCCTCGGTGGACAGGTCGAGCGCGCGGATCGGCTTGGCTTCGTTCAGCTGCGCCACGCACTTTTCCAGCACGGCGACGATGCGCTGCGATTCCTTGTCGCCGGAACGCGCGGTTTTCTGGTGGCGCTGCAGGGCCTTTTCGGCGGTCTGCAGGTCGGCCAGGGCCAGTTCGGTTTCAATGACTTCGATGTCGGCGATCGGGTCGACCTTGCCGGCGACGTGGATCACGTTGGGGTCTTCGAAGCAGCGCACCACGTTGACGATGGCGTCGGTTTCGCGGATGTGCGAGAGGAACTGGTTGCCCAGGCCCTCGCCCTTGCTGGCGCCCGCCACCAGGCCGGCGATGTCGACGAATTCGACCGTGGCCGACAGGATGCGCTCGGGCTTGACGATCTCGGCCAGCTTCTGCAGACGCGGATCCGGCACCTCGACCACGCCGACGTTCGGCTCGATGGTGCAGAACGGGTAGTTCTCGGCGGCGATGCCGGCGCGGGTCAGAGCATTGAAAAGTGTCGATTTGCCAACGTTGGGCAGGCCGACGATGCCGCATTGCAGAGCCATGGGAATCCTGTGTAAGTACGGTATTGATCGTTAACGTTCTAGTTTACCCCGCCGGGCGGCGCCATCGGGACGGCGCCCGTGGGGGACGGACGGTTCAACCGGCCGCCGTGGGCGCCCAGCGCATCACGACCCAGATCAGCAAAATGGGGCCGGCGTTGAACGTGGCGTGCAACGCGATTGCCGCGCCGATGCCGCGGCGGATGCGGATCCAGCCCAGCACCAGGCCGGTGACCCATTGCGGCAGCACCAGCAATGGCAGCAGCCAATAAGGCGTGTGGTTGAAGACGAAGTTGGTCAGGTGCACGGCGGCAAAGGTCAGCGCCACCAGGTGGAACACCCAGCCGAAGTGCCTCAGGTAAAGGCGCCGCCACCGCGTGTTCCAGCCGCTGAGCGGCGCGGGGCGTGGCCGCAGCGCCCAGCAGGCCAGCAGCACCAAGGCGGCCAGCAGCAGGCCGGTCCAGATGCGCGGGCCGTACAGCACCACCGGCAACAGCGCCGGGCACAGCCACAGCGCCTGCTTGGGCCGGCGCAGGCCATAGCGGAACAGCATTTCCTCGACCAGCGGCGCCCAGACCACCGCCGTCAGCCACGGGATGTTGGCCGGGTCCAGCCGGTGCGTCACGCCACCCAAGCCTGCCGCGGCCACCGCCACCGGCCCCAGCGCGAACAGGTTGATCAGCCACAGCACGGCCGCCCAGGCCAGCAGGCGTCCGGGGCCGACGCCGGGCCACCAGTCCGACACCCAGCCGATCGCTGGCGTGCGCCCCGGCAGGCGGCGCACCGGATGGGGATGACGCACGAAGCGCCAGAAATCCGCCAGCTCACTGCGGAAACGCAGCTTGCGCGGCGCGGCGGAGCCCGGAGCGTCGTCCATCAGGCGTCGTTGCCGCTGTGCAACTGGCGCGTGGCCAGCGCGAAGTCGCCCGCCAGCATGGCCGGCACCACGGCGCGGCAGCGGTCGATGACCGCCTCGATCTCCTTCTGCTCTTCACGGCGCGGCGGGTGCAGCACGAAGTCGGCCACCTGCTGCGCCAGGCCGAGCGTGCGCGGATGGCCGATGCCGATGCGCAGGCGCCAGAAATTCGGGCTGCCGAGCGCGGCCTGGATGTCCTTCAGGCCGTTGTGGCCGGCGTGGCCGCCGCCCTGCTTGAGTTTGACCTGGCCCGGCATCAGGTCGAGTTCGTCGTGCAGCACCAGCACCTGTTCCGGCGTCAGCTTGTAGAAGCGCGCCAGCGCTCCGACCGCCTGGCCGGAACGGTTCATGTAGGTGTTGGGCTTGAGCAGCAGCACGTTGTCGGCCCCCAGGCGGGCCTTGGCCACCATGCCGAAGAACGACTTCTCCAGCGCGAATGAGGCGCGCAGATCGTCCGCCAGGTGGTCGGCCAGCCAGAAGCCCGCGTTGTGGCGAGTGGTTTCGTAGTCGGGACCGGGGTTACCCAATCCCACGATGAGGCGTATGGGAATAGACATGATGGGGCTGTTTAAACCAAAAAACCCTGCGCATGCAAATGCACACGCAGGGTTTCGGGCGCAAGCCGCAGGAAAGCCAGGGCTTTCCGGCAGGACTTAGGCGGCGGGGGTTTCCGCGGCGGCGTCGTCGGCGGCAGCGCCGCCCTTGACGACAGCGGCGGCCAGCAGCGGGTTCTCTTCACCACCGTGCGGGACGTAGGTCACGCCCATCGGCAGCTTGATGTCGGCCAGGTGGATCGAAGCGCCGGCCAGGATGTTGGTCAGGTCGACTTCGATGAACTGGGGCAGCGCCGACGGCAGGCACGTGATTTCCAGTTCGGTGGTGACGTGGCTGACGATCGCGCCGCTCAGCTTGACGGCCGGCGAGATTTCAGCGTTCACGAAGTGCAACGGCACCTTGGTGCGCAGCGCCTGGTTGGCGTCGACGCGCTGGAAGTCCACGTGCAGGACTTGCGGCTTGTAGGCGTGCCATTGAACCGAACGCAGCAAGACCTGCTCGTCCTTGCCTTCGAGCTGCATTTGCAGGATCGACGCGTGGAACTCTTCCTTGCGCAGGGCGTGGTAGATCTCGTTGTGGTCGAGTTCGATGTTCAGCGGGGCAGCCGAACCACCATAGACGAGGGCGGGAACGCGGCCCGCGCGGCGCAGGCGGCGGCTCGCACTCGAACCCTGGACGCTACGCGCAGTGGCAGTGAATTTCATGGAAAACTCCAAAAACTGAAAAAGCGAAGCGGACTTCGCCGGTTAAATGCACGGCGCACAACAGGTGCGCCGTGTTGCTTGTGCCTTGCCGCGACCAGCAAGGCACAAAAAACGGGTGGGCTGGCGTCAGTCGACGAACAGCGAGCTGACCGATTCCGCGTTCGAGATACGCAGGATGGTCTCGCCCAGCAG
>JACDJA010000837.1_pt1 | contig 30605 bp, 27 predicted proteins | sample 7449241 | NCBI WGS metagenome assembly JACDJA01 (sample SAMN14253289, study PRJNA609438) | sludge metagenome | isolation source: initial anaerobic sludge | collected 2018-12-20 | reverse complement strand
GAGGGCACGTATAGGCTGGAAGGGGACGTATTGACCCTGATCGACCCCGAACAGTGCCCGGCAGGCGAGAGCTACCGGCTGGAGTATCGCAATCAAACCCAGGTGCACTTTGAGTTGGTGGGCGAGACAGCATGTGATTACCTGGCGGCCGACTTCGATCGTCAGCCGAACTGGAAGCGAGTCGACCCCTAAGGGCGCTCATTCCCGTCCGGCGATAATGTCGTCGATCTCAATCAGGTGCAGCCCTTCCCAGAGGTAGATGCCCAGATCGATCCGCAGATCGTCGCTGACGGCCACGCCCTCGGCGCGCAACAATGTCATTTGCTGGTTAGCGCCGCCATCCATATCGGGCGTGCTGATGCGTCCCTGGCTATTGATGACCCGATGCCAGGGGACGGGCGGAGCAGACTCGCGCTTGCCGCCCAGCGCGCTCAGCGCATAACCGACGGCCCGGGCCGCATTTGGCCGCCCCAGCATCCGGGCAATGCGCCCATAGCTCGTCACACGACCGCGCGGGATGCGGCGCACGACGGCGTAGACCTGCCTGTAGAAATCCGACCTTTTCGCACTCATGGTTGGTCACTGTAGTGTAGCGAAATCGGGAAGGGGGGCCAATTGATGATTGCTCGCCCCGTGCGTAGTTGCCGCCCTCCGGAATTTGGCCCGGATACAACCGGGTGTGATTGCCGCCGCTATGGCCTCATGGGCCGTTGGCCGCAACATGTCGAAATCATGAAGCCCTGCCTATTGCCATTGCCTCCCCTCTTTTGTTATACTGCCCGCATCGATAAATAACGCAGGAACCGTCAGGAGGCATCCGCAATGCAAACAACCATCACTCCATACTCCCGCTTCACCCGGCGCTTCACGGCTCTTCGCGCCGCCCGGTAGATCCGGCCTTACACCCGGCAGTTGCCGCCACGGCAACCGCCCCATCCGCATCTGCCCGGCCGCAGGGACGCCGCCCCTGTGGTTTTTTGCGTTTCCACCCGTTTCACGACCACAGCAGTATATTTGAAGCGCTCCCGGTGAGGAACGACCACCGACGGCCGGCCGCAGTCCACACGCCGTGGCACGCAATGCCGTGGCATGTCGTCGGGCGACAGGAATCGCCTCGTCCGAGTACATACTATGCGGATAAAACGCTGAACAAATGAACCAACCCATTCCAACCGACCCCATTCCCATGATCCGGCACTATCTGCGGCCGTTCCGCGGGCGGGTGGCGCTGATGCTCGTCCTGTTATTGGCGGGAATCGGCCTGCAGCTGCTCGCGCCTCAACTGCTCGGCCGCTTTGTCGACGCGGCCACCAGCGGCGGCGATTTGTCAAATCGCCTCTACATGCTCGCCGGGCTGTTCTTCGCCGCCGTGCTGGCCCAGAAGATACTGTTTCTCATCACGGTCTACCTGACCGAAGACCTGGGCTGGGCGACAACCAATGCCCTGCGCGCCGATCTGACGGCCCACGTTCTGCGGCTCGACATGGGCTTCCACAAGCTGCGCACGCCCGGCGAACTGATTGAACGCATCGACAGCGACGTGGGCGAGCTAGCCGAATACTTCTCGGAGATCGTCGTCAGCCTCATCGGCAACGGGCTGCTGGTCGCGGGCATCATCGTCCTCATCTTTCTGGAAGATTGGCGTATCGGCCTCGTGGCCCTGGCCTACGCCGTCGTCATGGTCACGCTCCTGCGCGCCGTCCAGGAACGCATGGTGCGGCTCTACACGCGCATCAGTCAGGCCTCGGCCGCGCTGCTGGGCTTCCTGGAGGAACACATCACCGGCACGGAGGATGTTGTGCCCAACGGCGGTACGGGCTACGTCATGACCCGGCTCTACCCGCTGCTGAATACCCATGCCGCGCTGCGCACCCGCACCTTCACCCTCAGCGCCATCGTCGGAGCGACGAGCACGCTGCTCTTCGTGCTGGCGCTGGCGGTATCGATGGGCCTCGCCGCGTCGGCCTATCTGACCGGAACCATGACCATCGGCGCGGTTTTCACGATCGTCTACTATGTCGGCCTGCTGGAGTCGCCGCTCGACTCGGTGCGCCGTCATCTCAGTTACATCCAGCGCGCGCTGGCCGGCGTCAATCGCACGCGGGAGTTCTTCGACCTGCGGCCGGAGGTGGACGACCCAGCAGCCGCAGCCGGAGCCATCCTGCCGTCCGGCGCGCCGGGGGTGGTGTTCGATGGAGTGTCGTTTGCGTATAAAGACAGGCGAATGACGAATTACGGATTACGAATTACGAATGAAGATGAAGAGGTCACAGTCGGGGATCGGCCGTCGGTGGTCGGCCGTCGGGACACTCCAACCGTGCTCCACGACGTCTCTTTCGCCGTTGGGCCGGGGCGGGTGCTGGGCGTGCTGGGACGCACAGGCAGCGGCAAGACGACGCTGACGCGGCTGCTATTCCGGCTGTACGATGTCGACGCGGGGGCGATTCGACTCATCGACGGCCGACCGCAGACCACAGACAACGGACGACAGACGACGGAGAAGAGATCGCAAGCGGCGGTCGGTGGCCGGTCGGCATCTGTCGGCTCCATCGACATCCGCGACGTCCCCCTGGGCGAGCTTCGCCGCCACGTAGGCATGGTGACGCAGGACGTGCAGCTCTTCGCCGCCACCGTGCGCGACAATCTGACGCTGTTTAGCAACTATGACCCGACCCGACCGGTCATTGACGACAACCACATCCTCGACGCGCTGGAGACGCTCGGCCTGGGCGACTGGTATCGCGGTCTGCCCGACGGCCTGGACACAATACTGGAGAGCGGCGGCAAGGGACTGTCGGCCGGAGAGGCGCAACTGCTGGCCTTCACTCGCGTCTTCCTGCGTGATCCGCGGCTGGTGGTGCTCGACGAGGCCTCGTCGCGGCTCGACCCCGGCACGGAACAACTGCTGGAGCGAGCCGTCGACCGGCTGCTGGCAGGGCGCACCGGGATCATCATCGCCCACCGCCTGCGCACCATCCTGCGCGCCGACGACATCCTCATCCTGGAGAACGGCCGCGTGGTCGAGTTCGGCCCTCGCGTCGCGCTGACCGCCGATACCGATTCCCGTTTTTATCGCCTGCTTCAGACCGGCCTTGAGGAGGTATTGGCATGAGTCGCGTTGACCGAAATCATTTCCACCGCACGGGGGAGCGGTGGAGAAAGGGAGAGGGAGAGACCGCCGCTCCCCTGCCCCCTGCACCATCCGAGGTAGCTCAATGACAACAACACCCGCCGCAAAAACAACGCTCCCCGTCTTCAAGGGCACGTGGGCGCTCATCCGCTTCCGGCCGCGGTATTTCGCCGTCAATCTTGTGTTCGGCGTCCTTTTCATCGTCACCGGACTGCTCCCCGGCCTCATCTCCCGGCGCTTCTTCGACGAGCTGACCGGCGCAACCCCGGCCACGTTCGGCATCGCTACGCTGCTGGGGCTGCTCGTCGCCGTCCAGATGGGCCGCATGGTCGCCAACGTCCTCGGCGAGTGGGGCGGCTGGGCCGTGCGCAGCATCAACGGTGTGCTTCTGCGCGTCAACTTCATGCGCAACATCCTGCTCAAGCCCGCCGCGCGGCCGATGCCGGTCGAGCCGGGCGACGCCATCCACCGCCTGGAGCGTGACGTGGGCGACTACGCCGACTTCCCGACGTGGATCCCGCAGGAGGTCGGCGAGGCGATCTTCTTCGTCTTCGCGGTCATCATCATGGCCCGCATCAACCCGTGGATCACGCTGGTGGCTGTGCTGCCGCTGCTGGCCGTCTTCTTCATCAACCGCGTGGCCTGGCGGCGCTTCCTGCGTTATGACCGGGCCACCCGCGTGGCATCCAGTCGCGTCACCGGCTTCCTGGGCGAGATCCTCGGCGGTGTGCAGGCGATCAAGGTGGCCGACGCCGAGAGCGGCGCGCTGCGCTACTTCAACACGCTGAGCGAGACGCGACGCAAAGCCGGCGTCCGCCAGAATACTTTCCTGACGCTGGCCTTCTCCGCCGGGCAAAGCATGGGCGACATCGCCGTGGCCGTGGTCGTGCTGCTGGCCGGGCAGTCGCTCCAGTCGGGGACGATGACCGTGGGCGACTTCACGTTGTTCGTCACCTACCTGACCGTCGCCGTCAACTTCCCCGCCAATCTGGGCAGTTACCTGTCGGAGATCGCCCAGCAGCGGGTGGTGCTCGATCGGTTGCAGGAGATGCACCCCGATGCGCTGCCGGAGAGCATCGTCGCCCACCGGCCGATTTACGAGAAGGGCGGCGTTCCCCGGTTGGAACGACCTGCCAAGATGCCCGCCGACCGGCTGGAGAGGCTGGAGGTGGTGGGGCTGACGTACCATCACTCGCAGGGGAGCAGGGGAGCAGGGGAGCAGGGAAGCAAAATTATGGATGACAAATTACGAATTACGAATGAGGAGCGCTCTGAACTCGTCACTCGTCACTCGTCACTCGTCACTGGTATTGAGGACATCTCCTTCACCCTCCCTCGCGGCTCCTTCACTGTCGTCACCGGCCGGGTGGGCAGCGGCAAGACCACGCTGCTGCGGGCGCTGCTGGGGCTGCTGCCGCCGGGCGGGGGCGAGGTGCGCTGGAACGACGCACCGGTGACCGATCCGGGCGTGTTCTTCACGCCGCCGCACTCGGCCTACACGCCGCAAGTGCCGCGGCTGTTCAGCGAGTCCTTGCGCGACAACATCATGATGGGCCTGCCTGAGGATGAGGCCGATCTAATCGGAGCGCTGCGGACGGCCGTGCTGGAACCCGATATTGCCACGCTGGAGGCCGGGCTGGACACGGTTGTCGGGCCGCGCGGCGTGCGCCTCTCGGGCGGGCAGATACAGCGGGCGGCAGCGGCGCGTATGCTCATCCGCAACGCAGAACTGCTGGTTTTCGACGATCTCTCCAGCGCGCTGGATGTGGAGACGGAGCAACTGCTGTGGGAGCGTCTGGTTGACGAGGCGGGCGACGCTCGGCCGACGTGCCTCGTCGTCAGCCATCGCCGACCGGCTCTGCGTCGCGCCGACCGGATCATCGTGTTGGAGGGCGGTCGCGTCGCCGCGCAGGGGACGCTGGACGAACTACTGGCGTCGTCGGCCGAGATGCGGCGCGTCTGGCAGGGTGAGCAATAGCGATCGGGGAAACAAACGGACTGGCTGCGATGCAACACATCGGGAGATTGGGAGATTGCCGCAAAGAAACGGGCAATCCCCCAATCTCCCGGTTTCTATGTGCTAGACCCAGCCGCGAACCCGCACGGCCTCGGCCACGCGATTGACGGCCACGAGATAGGCAGCCATGCGCGTCTCCACGTCCCGCTCCTCAGCCATCTGGTGCACGGCGTGGAAGGCGGTGGTCATCTTCTGGTCGAGTCGCTCCTGCACCAGATCCTCGCTCCAGTAATAGCCGTAGGTGTTCTGCACCATTTCGAAGTAGGACACCGAAACGCCGCCGGCGTTGCAGAGGAAGTCGGGGATGATATAGATGCCCTTCTGCCGGAAGATGGCGTCGGCTTCCGGCGTGGTGGGGCCGTTGGCCAGCTCGGCGATAATCTTCGCCTGAATGCGGTCGGCATTGGCTCCGGTCAGCTGGTTCTCGATGGCGGCGGGAATAAGGATATCTACCGGCAGCTCCAACAGCTGGGAGTTGCCGATCTCCTCGGTGTCGGGCGTGCCGCCGACCTTGCCGGTGCGGCGCAGCTGGGCGCCGACAACGGCCGGATCAAGACCGTTGGGGTTGTAGATGCCTCCGAACTCGTCGCTGACGGCCACGACCTTCAGGCCCAGCAGGTTGTGGGCCAGCCGGTGGGCGAAGCTGCCCACATTGCCGTAGCCCTGGATCGACGCCGTGGCGCCCTTCAGCTCCATGCCCAACAGCTTGGCCGCCTCGCGGATCGTGACCATGCCGCCCATAGCCGTGGCCGGGGTGCGGCCGGCCGAGCCGCCCAACATCAGCGGCTTGCCGGTGATGACGCCAGCCTCATGCATGCCGTTGATGACCTCATACTCATCCAGCATCCAGGACATGATTTGCGGCGTCGTGCCCACGTCGGGCGCGGGCACGTCCTGCTTGGGGCCAACGAAACGGGCCACGGCGCGCATATAGCCGCGACTCAGGCGCTCCAGCTCGCCGGCCGACATATTGCGTGGATTGCAGACGACGCCGCCCTTGCCGCCGCCCAGAGGCACGTCGCACACGGCCGTCTTCCACGTCATCCATGCCGCCAGGGCGCGAACGGTGTCGATGGTCTCGTCGGGATGGAAGCGGATGCCCCCCTTGGCCGGGCCGCGGGCGTCGTTGTATTGCACGCGAAAGGCCTTGAAGGTCTGGGTGCGGCCGTCGTCCATGCGCACGGGGATGCTAAAGTGGAATTCACGCATCGGCTCACGCAGAAAGGCGTGCATGTCGGGGTCGAGCTGCAGGAGCGCGGCCGCCTTGTCCAGTTGGGCTTGCGCAATCGCAAACGGGTTCAAATTCTCAGTCATGGCAAAATCAAAATCTCCTGTGGGAAATATGGTTAAGTTTTATCATTGGGCGAGGGCTGCCCCGCCGGATACAACCAAAATCGCCAGACACCGGCGGTCTCTGGCGATACAAACTTCTATTCGAAATGAGCGAACGGCCGGGCCGCGCCGGGTCAGCGAACAGCGAAAAAGTGCTGCCCCCAGGGAGCCAACTGGACGAACAACCCCACATTCAGGACCTCGTCGCCGCTCCACTCAAACATCCTCTCATCCATCACGTCGAAGAACACCCAGTTCTGCCCGGCCAACTCGGGCCAGGGCAACTGGACGCGTGCCTGTGAGGTGTGGGACGAGAGGTTGACAACAATCAAGCGGCGCTCGTCGCCCAGCCACCAACACCAGGCCGCCAAGTTGTTATAACTTGTATTATCCGGCCATCCGCTCAAAGCGCAAAGTCGCCATTGTCCTTCGCGCAGCACCGGATGGCGCAGCACGCTGACGAGGCGGCGATAGAAGGCGAAGAGGGCGCGATCGATCGGTTCGGCCGGGCGACGCGTGAGAAAGACAGGCAGGCGGGTGACGAATCCCTCGAACTGGCCCTGATGAAAGAGCTTCGCGCCGGGCAGCGTGTAGGCGGCGATGGCTGCGGCCATCGCCCGGCCGCCGGGAAAGGTGGCAGCGGCGCGCGGCTCGTCGTGGTTCTCGATGAAACGCACCAGCCGATCCTGATAAGCCAGGTCGGCCGCCAGATGGCCGCGCACCGTCAAAGCGTCGTCGCGCACCAGCCGATCATAGAGCCGCTTGTCGTAGCAGTAGTCAAACCCCTGCTGCTGCATGGCCCACTCCATATCCCAGTAGACTTCGGCAATGAACGCCAAATGGGGGAACCGGGCGCGAACGGCGGGGATGACCTCGTGCCAGTACTCCTCGGCGGGCGGCGGCCCGGCGCGCTCACCCCACGTCTGCGCGAAGATCTCGGTCGTCATGAGCATGGCCATGTCACAGCGCAGACCGTCGCATTGGGCGGCAACGTCGAGCAGGGTATCGATGGTCGCCCGGCGCAGCCCGGGATCAAAAGCATTGAGCTGGGCCACGTCGGGCCACGGCGGGAAGTAGGGGTCGCGGCCACGGGCGATAACCTCGCCGCCGGCCTCGAAGTAGTCGCGCGGGGCGCGTTCTAGGTCTTCGGCCGTGCCGCGGATGAAGTAGTCGGGGTGGGCGCCGACCCAGGGATGATCGGGGGCGACGTGGTTGGGCACAAAATCGAGAATGAGGCCCATGCCGCGGGCAGCCAACTCGGTCCGGGCGGCGGTCAGCCCCGCCCGCCCGCCGATGTCCGCGTCGACCGCGTAATCGTGAACGCAGTAGGGCGAGCCGGCAATATCCTCGGGCGTGGCGTCCGGCAGCGCTGCGGCGATCGCCTGCCGCAGCGGTTCGTTCGCCAGGGCCATCTCCCGGCCGACCGGGCTGCGTTCCCACACGCCCATCAGCCAGACGGCATCAAAACGGAAAATGCTCAGATCGTCCCACACCTCGGCCGGTACATTGGCCAGCGTGATGGGCGTCTTGTAGCGGCGGCTCAACTCTCGGAGCCAGAGCCGGGTGTTGATCTCATAAATCGTCGGGCGAGGGGGCAACGGAATGCCCTTCGCCTTCGATTTTGCCGGTTTCGTTTGACCGGTTGGCGACATGTCGGGTACTCCTCACGAACAGAGCCAATTCTGACCCAGTCGGGCCGATTTTGCAACTCACGCGAGCGGCTCACGCCGGGCATTCAGCAAGCCGAATACATCGGTCGAGCTTCGCGTCGGCGGCACGATCATGTCCGCCGGGTGGAGCAGGAAGCTGTCGGTCTGCTCGCCGCCCAGCCCGCCGTGGACGCCGATGAGTTCTTCCAGCGCGGCGACCGTGTTGTCGGGGTAGACGGTGCTGATGATGGTCAAGTCGCCCGCGCAGGGATAATCGGAAATGCGTCGCACCTGCCAGGCGCGCAACTCGACATCGCCATAGAGGATAAATGGATCTTCGCCGCTCACAACGCCGGTATGCAGGTTGCGCGCGCCATTCGGCCCCAGGGCCAGCGGCACGCCCTCGTCGTCGTCAACCACAACCAGCCCGACACCCTCATGCCCCAGCAGCGCGGCGATCAGGTTGGGATAGGCGTTGTTCAACTCATTCATCGTCGCCCGCCGGGGGAAGGCGTGGAAGTAGACCTGGGCCAGATTGCCGCTGCCGCAGAAAGTGACGTCGGCCTCCGGACGCAGCGCCTCGTCCTCGTGCTCCTCCAGTTCTTCGGTCGCTTCCTCGGCCAGTTCCTGCATCCCTTCCGTCATAACCTTGCCGATGCGGCCGCCCATGCCCTGCTCCTGAATATTGCTGAGTTCGGCGGCCATGGCGATGACCGACGACGACCCGTCGTCGTGATCGTAGGCGGCCGACACAACGGTGCCGGTGGGCAGGTAGCGCTCGATGAACTCCAGCAGCGTATAGCCGTAGCGCATCTTGAACGTCGCCCCCGACGATTGACCGTGGTCGGACAGGATCAGCAACTCATAGGATCGGGGGCTGTTGCGGTCAATGACCTTTCGCAACTGGCCCAGGAAGCGGTCGAAGCCGCGCAGCGTGCCGAAGGCATGGCGCGACCACGGCCCGGAGAAGTGAGCCACCTTGTCGTAGCCCGGCCAGGTGGTGTAGACGATCGGCTCGCCGCGGCCGATCTGCACCAGGGTCAGAAAACCCGACACCTCGCGCATGAACACCGTGGTGGCGGCGCGATAGAGCGGGTAGAAGCCGGACAGACGATTGAGCCGCGGCTGGACGTTGCGCACCACGTCCAGCGTGTATTGCCACACCTCCAGCAGCGCCTCGCCGATGAACTTGCCGACGACGCGCAGGAAGAAATGGGGGTTCAGCAGAAGCAGGTAGATGTCGCGGGCGCGGGCCTTGCGCTCCTCGTCCTCACCGCCGGTCAGGTCGGTTGCCGTCAGGAGCGAGAGTCGGGCGTCACCGTCGAGCAGGTTATTGATGCTCACGCCGTCGCGCAGCAATCCATTACCGCCGCCATAGCGGGCGTTGATGATCGCCGCGTCGCTGCCGGCCACGTAAAGGCGGTTCTCGGCCTTGTCGAACCAGCGGAAGGCGGGGATATCGTAGTTGTCGCCATAGAGAATTCCCGCCTGGCAGGCCGATGTCTGCGACGACAGGCCGCAATCGGTTCGGGAAAGCACATAGCCGTCTTTTTCGATCATCCGCGCGATGTTGGGCATGTAGCCGCGGGCGAGCGCGTCTTGCAGATGATAGTAGCTCAGCCCGTCCAGTTGCAGGACGACCACGCCGCGATAGTTATCGCGTGGCGCGCCATCCTGTCCCGAGGCCACCTGGCTTTCGATCACGGCGCGATAGAACGAATCCTGATCGTCGATGCCCACCAGTCCGGAGACGATCATGTTGACTATCGCCAGCACGATGCCGCCGACGATGGCCGGCAGCCAGCCGTCGACCGTCAGCCCGCCGCCCATCACCACGGCCGTCAGGCGCAGCATCACGGCGTTGACGAAGAATCCGGCGATCAGCAGGACAATAAACCCCTGACGCATGACCACCAGCAGGATAAGCGGCCGGACGGCCAGATTCACCGCGCCCAGCAGCAACGCCGCGCCCAGCGCGACCACCCATGCCGGGAACCCCGCATGAGCGCCCAACCCAATCCCCGGCAGAAGCCAGGCCGTCAGGCTGAGCGACACGGCATCGATCAGCCAGATAACGGCGAATCGGAACAGGAAGCGAAAGGCGGAGCGTATTTTTTCCACGAAGGTTCCAATCCTGTAGTACGCAATTTCAGTTGCGCAAAGAGACGGCACTAAACGTCGCACTGCGAGCAACACGTTCCGATTATGACAAACAAACCATGAAGCTCCAAGCGCTAACACGTATCTGTTGGACCCACGAAATCGATGCCCCAACGCCCCAATCCGGCTACACTACGACTCTATGAGCCAATCAGTATTGACGTCTCTCATCCTCGGTCTTGTCCTCAGCCTCCTCATCGCCTTTCTCGCCTGGCGGCGCGGCTCCCTGTCCCAATCGGGCGCGGTCGGGGCGCTGGTCGTCGGCACGCTCATCTTTGGGCTGGGCGGCTGGGTGTGGGGGGTTTTGCTGGCCGTGTTCTTCATCAGCTCCAGCCTGCTCTCCCACTTTAAGGAGCGGGAGAAGGCGGCCGTGGCCGAGAAGTTCGAGAAGGGCCACCGGCGCGACATGGGGCAGGTGCTGGCCAACGGCGGCCTGGGGGCGGTCATTGCCGTCCTGAGCGTCATCGTGCCGGAGTCGGTCGTGCCGCAACTGACCTGGTTCTTTCTGTTCCTCGGCATCATGGCCACCGTCACGGCCGACACCTGGGCCACGGAACTGGGCACGCTGAGCAAGAGCGCGCCGCGGCTCATCACCAACGGCCGTGCGGTCGAGGTCGGCACGTCGGGCGGCGTGTCGCCACTGGGCACGGGCGTGTCATTCGCCGGCGGGCTGCTCATCGGACTGACGGCCGGACTGCTCGCGCCCGCAGCCGGGTTGCTGCCGTGGAGCGCCGCCCTGCCCGTGGCGCTCATCGGCGCGCTCAGCGGCGCGGTCGGATCGCTCATCGACAGCCTGCTGGGCGCAACCATCCAGCAGATCTACTATTGCGATACCTGCGCCAAAGAGACGGAGCGCCGACTCCACCGCTGCGGCACGACGACGCGGCCGTTGCGCGGCTGGGCGTGGATGAACAACGATCTGGTCAATCTGATTTCCTCGTTGGGCGGGGGATTGGTCGCGGTGCTGCTGATGGTTGTTTTGCCGAGCGGTCTATAAAAAGGCCAATATCGCAAAAAGCCGAGTCTCTTTGAAAACTCGGCCTTTGGAAATCATGTGCCGGTAATCGGCTAATGCAGGCAAAATCGGATAATCAAGCTCCCAACTGCTGCATCAAAACGGGAATTTCAAAATAGACGCGACCTTGAGTGATCTTGTCATTTCCAAGGTCATACACCACACAAATAGGCACGCGCACTTCCTTGTTAGTGGCCGGCACACCCGCAAACTCGCCGATATGCCGGCCGATGAAGTCCCCTTCGAAGAGGGCTTGACCATCGGCGATGATGGTGTTTTTTCCCTCGGCCGTCGCGTCGAAGGCAATGTGGTAAAAGTAATTGAACATCCCCAACACCTCCTGGGGACCACGATGCGTCTGTCCGGTGGCCATAATGGTGAACACGACATCGTCGGCCATCATATTGACATCTGAATGTTCGGAATTGAAATAGCGGCTCATCACTTCACGGGTGCTTTCAACTGACACGATATTTCTCCCGGGGACAGCAACCCCCTATTCAATTGTTGTGCCTGTACGTGATTAGGAACCCCAACGGGGCATACGCCCGGCATCTGCGCTGCGATGCGGGCCGCCTGACATCTGGTGAAAAACACCATAGCAAAAAACGACAGCTATGTCAATGCGCGCGAATTATCGACAGAGGGCGCTTGCTGATCGCAGGGTGATCGCCCTGCGATCAGCGCTCGGGAATCGGCAAGGACAACCACGGCGTGTTGACGAACCCGGCCGTTGGGTCGGTGCGATACATGGCGATGCGGATAGCCGCCGGGCTGCTGCCCGCGGGCACGGTCAGCAAATAGGCGTCGCGGACGATCTCCCCCGGTCGCCAGTGCGATGTGGGATACCAGCCGTCAACGGGGTTGTTGCGGTCGGCCTGGGTCAGTACATCGGCCGGGCCGGTCGGCGGGTCATGGGCCACCAGATGAACGGCCGTGCTATAGTCGGCTCCGATCGGCCGATCGGCCTGCCAATAGAGCGTCAGCAGGATCGCGTCCTCGCTCACCCACTCGGCGGCCGTCCCCCGGATGCGCGCGCCATTCTCCAGATCAAAATCCATCGGGTCAATGGTCAGGTTGGCCGCCAGCGCTGCTTCGTCATAAAGAGGCGCGTTGCCAATCTCCATGATGCCCGGCGCGGCCGAACCCAGATAGAGCGGGCCGAGCCGTTCTTCGTAATAGTCGGGCGGAACGTCTGATCGGGCACAACCAGCCGATCAGCGCGGGCCAGGATGTCCTGTGGGCGGGCGTTGTGGTCGACCAGACTCAGACCAGTCAGTCGCCCGCCATACGCCTGCTCATAAGTCAGCGCCCAGTAATCCGTTCCCCATGGAGTCTGGACGGTGATCGGCCGCCCATTGGGATCGGGACGGATGCGCCCTGCCGTCTCAACGATGGCCTGCCGCGAGTTGTCGCGGGTGATGCTGAGAACAAAGGGCCGGTTGGCCCAGACCCACCAGACAAGCAGGGACGCCAGCGCTACGGCCGCGGCTCCTCCGGCCACGGGCCGCCGCCGCCACAGCCAATCGAGCAGCAAGCCCAGCCCCACCCCGGCCATGAGCAGCACCGGCAGTTTGGCCGCGAGCAGGGCGTCACTGACCCGATCTTCCCAGATGAGCAGAGTCAACAGCAGGTTGATCGCCCAGACGATGGTCAGCGCCAGGCCGATGCGAAAGGATGACCATCGACCGCCGGAAGTCGCCTCTTGCCGCCGTCGGTTGTCGTCGGTTGGCGGCCGGTTGAACCACAATCCAACCAGGCCAATCGCCAACAGCGGCAGCCACATGTCGTCGTGGAGGACGCCGGCCACTGTCTGCCCGCGCGCCAGCCACTCGGCGACCGACGGCTCCAGCCGCACAACCAGTTCGGCGTTGTTGAAGAAAAAGAGCGCCCAGAACCCGTCCCACGTGCCCGGCGAGCCGAACACCCAGTCGGCTCCCATCCACACGCGCAAGGGCAGGTAGAGATAGGTTAGCGGGGCCAGCAGAGCCACACCGACTGCCGGCAACAGCGTCCGCAGGCCCATGCGAAACGGCGTTAGCAGATGGGGCCAGACGAGCAACAGCACGGCCGGGGCCACCAGCAGCACGGAACGCTGGTGGAAGATGCCCTGGCTGAAGAAGAACACCAGCCACAGCAGGTCGCCGCGCGCGCCGGAGCGGCCGAAGCGCAGGGCAAACAGCAGCGTTGCCATCGTCAGGGCGGTGGTCATGGTGTGCAGCTCGGCCAGCGATGAATCCATCCAGACGGAGACGGAGACGGCCGCCGCCAACGCGCCGAGAGCGGCCCACGGCCCGGCCGCGCCCAACTCCATGATGAACACCACGAGCAGCGCGACCGTGACCAGTCCCCACACGAGCGAGAGAAGCGACGTCCCGGCTGCCGGCGGAACGCCCACCAGGCGCAGCAGGGTCACAAACAGCGAGCCGGTTGCCGAATAAAGCGGATAGCTGCTGTGATGGATGATGCCCCAACGCGGCAGGGCGTTCTGGATCTCGCCCACATCAGTAGTGAACGGGTGATCACTGCCGTTAATATGACGCTGGTAGGTGGACAGGTAGAGCAGCCCGGCCAACGCCACGGTGAAGAGAACCCATAGAGCGCGGTTATCGGGACGCAGGACAGCCCAGGAGCGACCGTGGCGGGCAAAAGCGAGGGGTGCAGTCATGCTCAGGCGGAATAATGAGGTGCAACCCAGCGGTAAAGATCGATGACCATCTCTTCCGGCCCGGCGACAAGCAGCGATTCCGTGCCCCAGTCCGTCAACGTCGGCTCCATGAGGATGACCGCGCCATAAGCGATGGCCCTTTCCAACGCCTTGTGAACGCTGTCCACCTGGAAATGGAGAATCACCCCTGACACGGGCCTCGTGGGCACCATCGCCGTCGGGCTGAGCATGATGGTCACCTCGCCCGATTCCATCTCGGCAAAGTTCTCATCGACGATCCGCGCCTCCAGGCCGACGACACGCTCGAAGAAATCGACGGCCGCGGCCACGTTGCGAACGATGAGGTCAAGGTTGTCGAATTTGGTCATTAGCTGCGTAGTTTAGTCCACTGCTTCAACGCAAACCACTATTTGGTCATAACAGGCTCTGGTCAAAAACTGAAAAATCCTGTGCGCCGCCGCTCTCAACTTGACAACCCACGCCGGAAGCGGTCAAATAAGCATGGAAAGGTTGACCGGCAACGGGTTGTCGCCGACCCGTTTTTCGTGCCAATGGCCCCGACGGTTGACTTTGCAGTTCAAGAATATCACACAAGGAGCATCATTATGTCAGACACATGGCTCACCACGCTAATCACCGACACGCCGCAGGAAGGATTCGAGCTTGCCATCACGCTTAGCCGTCGCGGCGTCAAATACACCCAGCCGGATGTGGAAGTGCTGAAGGGGCTCCGGCCGGTGTATGCCAACTCGGCCGATTCGCTCACGGCGGCGTCGCAAGTAGTGGCAATCAATTTCCAGACCGTCGCGGCCGCCAATAATTACTGGCGCAAATAATCCCGGCCGCGAGGACAATTCGTTTATAACCAACCTGCTACAGCAACAAAACCAACAAGACCTGGCACGTCGGCGATTAACACCCTTAAAACAACCGATTTCTGTTTCGTCGACTTGTCGGGTCGAGGCACGGCGCTTTCAATGACTATGACGTGGATATATCTGGGGATTGCAATTGTATCTGAAGTGATTGCCACTTCGTTTCTGAAATTGAGCGAAGGATTCACGAAGTTCTGGCCGTCGGTTGTCGTCGTGGCCGGCTATGGCCTGGCGTTCTTCTTTCTCTCCCTCACCCTGCGCTCCATGTCTATCGGGATCGCCTACGCCGTTTGGTCGGGTGTGGGCATTGTGCTGACGACGATCATCGCCTGGGTGGCGTTTGGGCAGAAGCTCGACACGGCCGGATTCGTGGGCATCGGGCTTATCATTGCCGGGGTGCTTGTTCTCAATCTGTTTTCCAAAACAGCGGCGCATTAGAGCGAGGGGCGGCAAGGCGATCACACAAGCCGCTGCAACCCAGGCAAATGGGCCGCTTTAATGCCATCGTCAAGAGTGTCGACTTACAACCTCAACCCTCTAAATTCCCCGATTCCGGTATTTCCGGTCGCTGCACCGGCGCTCCCTCCAGCCGCGCAAACGGTCGCTGCTGCACAATCGTCTGCTCCGGCAGGCACTGCACGAAGTTGAACGCGGGCATGGCGTCGTGGTCGGCGCGGATCATCTCCTCATTGGGCCAGGCGGTGAAACCGGCGAAAGTGCTGGCGACGGCGCAATAGAAGATGCCGTCGCGGAGGGTCTGCGTGGAGTTATGGATGTGGCCATAGAACACCCCCCGCAGCCGGCCGCGGGCGGGCAGCAACGCCTGATGCATCTCCTCCCCGTTGAAGATGGGCATGTTGGCGTCCATCCATGGCGAATTGAGGCGCAGGGCCGGGTAATGGGTGAAGACGCATAGCGGCGGGCCGTCGGGGGTGGCCTCGCGCCGCAGCACGTCCAGTTGTTGCTCGGAGAGCAGGCCGTGGGGGTCAATTGGATCGGGGCCGCGGGCGTCAAGCACCAGGAAGCGCTCACCGCGCACCTCGAAGGTATAGGAGAGGGTGTCGGTTCCCGGCTGGCAATCCACCTTCAGCCCCATCGACATGTAGCGATGAATGTCGGCCGAGCGATCATGGTTGCCGGTACAATAGTAGATGGGGATTTCCAGCGCGGCAAAGGTATCGGCCGCCAGCCGGTAGGCGGCCTCGGTGGGGTGGGTGGTCACGTCGCCGGTGTGGACGACGAAGTCCGGCCGCGTCGGCAGGCGATTGAGCATGTCGATCACATGCCGCGCATAGGGCAGGGGCCGATGGCCCTGTCGCTGGTATTCCTCCGTCGGGCCGAAATGGGTGTCGCTGAGATGGACGAAGTAGACCGGATGCATGGTGACGAGTGACGAATGACGAGTGACAAGTGACGAGTCTGAAGTTCTGGACTCGTCACTTGTCATTCGTCACTGACTTAAGGAGCGGCCGCCAGGACCGCGCCGCTTATGTTGTCGACCAGCGCGCTGACCGTGCTGTCCATCAGGTGGAAGTAGGGCGACGGAGCGATGCCGATCCAGAAGATGAAGACCAGAAAGGCCAGCATGATCGCCAGTTCACGGCGATTCAAGGCCCGCAGACCGCGCACCTCGTCGGTCGTCACCGGCCCCATAAACAGGCGCTGGAAGAACCACAACAGGTAGACGGCGGCCAGGATGACGCCGGTGGTGGCGAAGGCGGTGTAGATCCACGGCTGCGGGGTCAGTGACTCCGCGCCCATTGAGCCGAGCAGGATCGTGAACTCGCCGACGAAGCCATTCAGCCCGGGCAGGCCCATGCTGGAGAGGACGACGATGAGCGACAGGACGCTGAAGAGAGGCATGATCTTCCACACGCCGCCATAGGCCGACATCTCGCGGGTGTGGGTGCGCTCGTAGAGCACACCGACCAGGAAGAACAGCGCGCCGGTGCTCAGACCGTGGTTGACGCCCTGCAGGATCGCACCCTGAATACCGGCGCTGTTGAGGGCAAAGATACCCAGCGTGACGAAGCCGAGGTGGCTGATACTGGAATAGGCGACCAGCTTCTTGGCGTCCTTTTGGGCAAAGGAGACGATGGCCCCGTAGATGATGCCGATGATAGCCAGCACGGCGATGAGCGGCGCGTAGTAATTGGAAGCCTCGGGGAACAGCGGCAGGTTGAAGCGCATGAAGCCGTAGGTGCCCATCTTCAGCAACACGCCGGCCAGGATGATGGAACCGGCCGTGGGCGCTTCGGTGTGGGCGTCTGGCAGCCACGAATGGAACGGGAAGACCGGCACCTTGATGGCGAAGGCCACGAAGAAGCCGATGAACAGCAGGTTCTGGGCGTGGCCGAAGGCCTCGCGTCCGGCGATCAGTTCGGGCAGGGCGAAAGTCCCGTTGGTAATGCCCATGTAGAGGATAGCCAGCAGCATCAGCAGCGAACCGGCCATCGTGTAGAGGAAGAACTTGATCGACGCATAGACGCGTCGGCCGCCGCCCCAGATGCCGATCAGGAAATACATCGGCACCAGCGTAAACTCCCAGAACACGTAGAACAGGAACAGGTCCTGGGCCAGAAATACGCCGAGCATACCCATCTCCAGCAGCAGCATGAAGATGTAGTACTGCTTGAGTTGCGACTCGATGGCGCTCCACGACCCGATGATGGCCAGCAGGGAGATAAACGTCGTCAGCAGCACCATGAGGATGCTGAGGCCGTCCACGCCCATGAAATAGCTGATACCCCATGACGGGATCCAGTCGACGCGATCGACGAGTTGGAGCGCCGGATTAGTCGCGTCGAACCGGAACAGGACGAACAACGACATCGCGAAGGTGGCGACCGATGTCACGATGGCGATCAGCTTGATCGTGTCGCGGTTCGAGCCGTCGGCCGACTCCTTCACCAATAATATTGCCAGAACACCGACCAGGGGAAGGAAGGTGAGAATCGTTAGCAACCAGTTCATAATTCCCCAATCTCCTAATTTGCCATGAACAGGAAATAGACCAACAGCCCGACTGTGCCCAGGAATATGGCCAGGGCGTAGGTACGAGCGTAGCCGGTCTGCGACAGTCGCAGCACCCCGGCCAGTCGCCGTGTGGCCGCCCCCGCCCCGTTCACAATGCCGTCGACACCCTGGGCATCGAGGACGTTGGCGGCGAAGTCGGCGAAGGTGACGAAAGTGTCGCGAATGACTCGATCGTGAATGAAGTCGTGCCAGAACGCCCCGTCAAGCTTGAAGGCCGACCAGGCGGCAAAGCGATTGAAAAGCGGGACAAACCCCCGCGTGTAGAGCGTGTTGAGCGGCAGCACGCTCCACCACCAGATGGGCGTGCGCGCCAGCCGGTCCGGTTCGTCGTAGGTGCGCGGCCGCCCGCGATAGACGAGCCAGGCCAACCCCAGACCACTCACCGCCAGAAGCAACGACAACCCGGCGACAACCGGCGAGAGGACGATGGGCGTGTGCGGCATATGCAATAAGCCCTCTTCCGTCAGCTCAATCGCGTAGATGGAGTGCTCCTCCCACTGCTCCAGCCAGAGCCAGAAGCCCTGGGGGTGCATCTCGTTGCGCTCGGCCGCGGCCGCCGTCAAATAAGGGACGTTGAGCAGACCGCCAAAAATGGTCAGCACGGCCAGGACAATAAGCGGCCGGGTCATGAGCGGCGGGCTTTCGGCGGCGTGCTCGGCCGCCGCATGGCGCGGCTTGCCGAAGAAGACCATGATCAGCTGCCGCCCAACGTAGAAGGCTGTGCCCAGCGCCGCCAGCGCCAGAATGATGAAGAAGAGAAGCTCGTGCGTCTGGCTATGGAGCAGAATCTCATCTTTCGACCAGAAGCCGGCCAGCGGGAAGATACCGGCCAGCGCCAGCGCGCCGATCAGGTAGACAATATAGGTTGTCCTCATCCGGCCGCGCAGCCCGCCCATGTAGCGCATGTCCTGCGGGTCGAAGCCGTCGTCCTCGTGATGCGCGCCATGCTCATCGTCGTGGCCGTGGGCGATCTCGTGATGCCCGTGCTCCATGCCGTGGATAACCGAACCGGAGCCAAGGAAAAGCAGCGCCTTGAAGAAGGCATGGGTGATCAGGTGGAACATGGCGGCGACATAGGCCCCCATACCCGCGGCGGCAACCATGAAACCAAGCTGGCTGACGGTGGAATAGGCCAGCACCTTCTTGATATCGTTCTGGCTGAACGCGATCAGCCCGGCAAAGAAGGCGGTCAGCGCGCCGACCCAGGCCACCAGGTCGGGCGTGGAGATGAGGCCGAAGATTAGCGCGCCGCTATCGCGCACGATCTCGTAGAGGACGTTGCTGCGGACAAGCAGATAGACGCCGGCGGTGACCATCGTCGCGGCGTGGATGAGGGCCGAGACGGGCGTGGGGCCGGCCATGGCGTCGGGCAGCCAGGTGTAGAGCGGAATCTGGGCCGATTTACCGGCTACGCCGAGCAGCAGCAGGGCGGTGATGGCGGTCAGCACAGTGGCGATCGGCAGGCTCAGGCCGCCGAACTGGACGACGTGATTCGTATGGTAAAACTCGATGGCATTCTCAAAGATAGGCTTGTAGTCCAGGGTGCCGAACGTCCAGAAGAGCAGGAACATCGCCAGCAGGACGCCGAAATCGCCGATGCGGTTCATGACCATGGCCTTGCGGCCGGCATTGGCATTGGCCGGCACACCATTCTTGTCCAGCCGGTCCCACCAAAAGCTGATGAGCAAATAAGAGCACAAGCCCACACCTTCCCAGCCCACGAACATCATCAGGTAACTGCTGCCGCTCACAAGGATGAGCATGAAGAAGATGAACAGGTTGAGATAAGTGAAGAAGCGCGAGAAGTCGGGGTCGCCATGCATGTAGCCGATGGCATAGATGTGGATGAGCGAGCCGATACCGGTGACGACGAGCATCATCGTCACCGACAGGGTATCCACCTGGAGCGTCCAGTTTACCTCAAGGCCTGCGGAGGGGATGCTGATCCAGTTCATAATGGGCACGAACCAGGCTTCGAACCCGTTCGTCCCCAGGCTGATGAACAAAGTGATGGAGACGATGAACGCCCCCAACGTCATGAACGTGGCCAGCCAGCCGACAAAACGCTCCCCGCTCTTGCGGTTCCTGTCCACGATGCCGCGACCAAACAGGCCATTGAACAGCAACCCGGCCAGCGGCAAATAGAGAATCAATGGAGCCAGACTAATGGTATTCATAAATGCTCCAGATGACGACAGACCACGGGCCACGGACTACGGAAAGAGCGGTATCCGATATCTGTGGTCTGCTCATCATGTGCCTACCCCTTGAGCAGATTAATTTCGTCGATATTGATGCTCTTCTTGGTGCGGAATATGGCGACGATCAACGCCAGGCCGACGGCAACCTCGGCCGCGGCCACGGTGATGACGAAAAAGACCAGCACCTGCCCGTCCAGGTTGCCCAGGTGGCGGGAGAAGGCGACAAACAGCAGGTTGGCGCTGTTCAGCATCAGTTCGATCGACATGAACAGGATGATCGCGTTGCGCCGCAGCAATACGCCCAGCGCGCCGATGACAAACAAAATGCCGCTGAGGGCAATATACCAGTTGATGGTTACCGCGCTAGGCATTATCTTTCCCTCGCTTCTTGGTATGGCCGAAGATAACGACGCCGGTGATGGCCGCCAGCAGCAACACGCCCGTCACCTGGAACGGCAGGACGTAGGACTGGAACAAGGTCATGCCCAGCGCCTGGGGGCTGGCATCTATCGCCGGGCTGATGGCCGGGCCGCCGGCAATGGCGTTCTGCAACAACAGATAGGCAAAGACGCCGATGAGCACCAGCGCCAGCGCCACGGCGATGTAGCGGTGATATCGCTCGTTGCCGCGCACCTCGTCGGTCGCGCCGCGCAACCGCTCCGCCCCCAGGAGCATGATCACAAAGAGGAAGAGCACAACGATGGCCCCGGCATAGACCGTAATCTGCACCATGGCAATGAACGGCGCGTTGAGCGCCAGATAGAAGACGGCCACGGTCATGAAGTTGAGCACCAGATAGAGCGCGCTGTGCACGGCGTTGCGGCTCAGCAGCATGCCCAACGCGGCGGCGACGGCGACGGCCGCCAGCAGGGTGAATGGTATCGGATGAATCATAAAGTCGCCTCGAATCAAGTGTCGAGCGACGAATGACGAGTGACGAATGACGAATGTTCTGCCCCTGTCGGTTTTGAACTCGTCACCCGTCGCTTGTAATTCGTCACCCCTACTTCGGGTTCTCCATGTCCGGGATCGAGCGCGTATAGGTGCCCGGCCGGGTGGTTTGCGGCGTCGGAATGCCGTTTATCGGAATGTCCACCAATAGCATTTCCTTTGTATAGATTGCGCTGGCGCGGTCATAGAAGCTGAGTTCATACTGGTGCTCCAGCACAATGGCTTGCGTGGGGCAGGCGTCCTCGCAATAGCCGCAGAAGATGCAGCGCAGCATGTTGATCTCATAGACGCGGGCATAGCGTTCGCCGGGCGAGTAGCGCTCTTCGTTGGTGTTCTCGGCCGCTTCCACGAAAATAGCGTCGGCCGGGCAGGCGGCGGCGCACAGCGAGCAGCCGATGCAGCGCTCCAGCCCGTTGTCATATCGCTTCAGTTCGTGGCGGCCCTTGAAGCGCTTGCGCACCGGTCGCTCCACTTCCGGGTACTGAATCGTCACCGGCGGGATGAACAGATGCTTCAGCGTCGTGCCCATTCCTTTGAGAATTTCACCTATCATGCGAATTCCTCCGAAAAAGCAAGCAGTGGGCTGTCATGACAGCCTGACCGCTTACTACCTACCCTCTACTATCCGGCAAAGAACTGCTTCACTGTGTTGAGCAGCGGCGTCAGCGTGCCCTCTTCGGCCATAACGATCAACACGGCCGTCACCAGAAAATTGAGCACGGCAATGGGCAGCAACGCTTTCCAGCCGAAGCCCATCAACTGATCGTAGCGGAAGCGCGGCAACGTAGCGCGGACCCAGATCATCACGCACAGGCTGGCGATGATCTTTGTGATGAGATAGATAAAGCCGAGCCACGGCCAGCGATCGACGAACGGGCCGCCATAGCCGCCCAGGAAAAAGGTGGCGAAGATGGCGCTGAGGGAGATCATCTTCATGTATTCGGCCATGAAGAACATGCCGAAGCGCATCCCGGCATATTCCACGTTAAACCCGGCCGATAACTCCTGCTCAGCCTCCAGCAGATCGAACGGCGCGCGCTGCAACTCGGCCAGCGCGGCGATGTAGAACACCAGCGCCGCCAGCGGCTGGAGGAACACGTACCAGATCGGCCGTTGCGCCTCCACGATGACGCCCATATCCATCGAATTGGCCATCATAATCGGGATGAGGATGATGACACCCAGGGCCAGCTCATAACTGATCATCTGCGCCGAGGCGCGGATGCCGCCCAGGATGGCGTATTTGCTATTCGACGCCCACCCCGCCAGCACGACGCCATAGACACCGATGGAGGTGACGGCCAGGATGAACAGCACGCCGACGTTGATCCCCGGCGCGATGGCGAAGTAAGGCTGGAACTTCCATGGCCCAAGCCGGAAGGCGGGCGCCCAGGGAATGACGGCCAGGATCAGGATGGCCGGCATGACGGCCAGCATCGGAGCCAGGTTATAGATGATCCTGTCGACCTTGACCGGCGTCGGGTCTTCCTTGAAGAAGAGCTTGACGGCATCGGCCGCGGGCTGCATGAATCCGCTCAGGAAGCGCTTCTCGCCGCCTCGCCACGGGATAGGAATGTAGCCCGTCCGGTTGGGGCCGACGCGAGCCTGCAACCGGCCCAACAGCTTGCGTTCCAGCAGCGTGGTATAGGCGAAGCCGGTGATGACGGCGAAGCTGATGATGAAGCCGATGATCAATGCGCGAATTGCGATCTCGCCGGGAGTCATACGCTACTCCTCAATAGAACTTTGACTGTTGTAGATATCAATCTGCCCTGTCCTTAAAATCCGTAGCCGTCTCTTCTTCTAATCGGCCGCAACCATCTCGGCCACGGGCCAACGATTGATGATAGCCGGTTCCAGTCCCATCGGCCGCGCGCCGGGGATACCGCCCAGCAGCCCGACGCCCGCGGGAGCCGACTCGCCGACGGCGACGACAACTGCGAATTCTTCACCCGCAACGGTCACACTCACCGCCTCGCCCTCGCTATAGAGCGCGGCATCGGCCGGACTCAGGTAGAGCGTCGGCCGGGCGATGCGTCCATCCAACAGGTCGGTGTGATTGATTAGCGTCCCCGACGTATAGAGCGCGGGGATACGCATAACCCGGAAACCGTCGCCGGTCAGCCCGACCGGCGCTTCGACGGCCGGCTCGTAGCTCGGCGGCTCCCCTGCCTCGGCAGCGGTGGGCCACTGTTGGCCCAGCCCCTGCCGGTTGGCATAGGCTGTGCCGCCGAAATACAGATCGGGGCTGCCGACAATGGGCCATTGCGGCTCCACGTGAGCCAGGGTCCGGTAGTCCATACCCTTGTATTGCGGAACGGCCGCGGCGATCTCCTTGAAGACCAGGCTGGCGGTGAAGGTCGGCTTGCCCAGCCCAACGCGCTCGCCGATCTGGGCCAGAATTTGCCAGTCGGGGCGGGCCTCACCCATAGCCGGTATGGCTGGGTAATAGCGCTGCACGCGCCGTTCGCCGCTGGTAAGGGTACCCTCGCGCTCGGCCCAGCTTTGCGCAGGCAGCACCACGTCGGCCAGCGCGGCCGTCTCGGTCAGAAACAGTTCCTGGACAACCAGGAAATCAAGTTGACCCCGGCCATCCATCAGGCCGCCGCCCACCGGATCCGCGCCCAGCACGTACATGGCCCGCAAGTGACCATCGGCCGCCCGGGCATACGCATCGGCGGCGGAGTGGCCCACGTTGCTCGCGGCGACGTAGCCTGGACCGAAGGCGGGGTGGATGCCCATATCCCATGCGCCCTGGGTGTTGCCGTGATTCCACACGGGCACGAGACCGTTATTGGCGCGCCCCGCGTGGGACGTGGTTTCGTCACCCTCGCCGCGCTTCAGCAGCAGCAAGTTGCCGAGCATCCGCGCCAGTGTGTCGGTTTCCTCATAGGTCAGGCCCTCGGCGCCGTAGAAAACGACAAGGTTCTCCGCCTCCATGAGGGCGGCCGAGACGGCGGCAGGGCTATCGGGGGCGGCGTCGCCGGTATCGACGTGGGCCAGGGTCAGCAGCTCGCGCACAGCGGTCAGGGCCTCGTCCGGCTTGTAGCGCAGGGAGTGGCGCGCGAACTTGTCCAGCCGGGTGGCGCGTGCGTTCAGCACGATAAGCGTCGCGCCACGCTCGGCGGCCTGCTTCACGCGCAGCCACCAGACCGGCGCTTCCTCGTGCAGGTCGGCGGCCACCACCAGGATAGCGTCGCCCTTCTTCAGATCGCTCAGGTTGCTGCCGCGGCCCAGACCCACCTGGGCAACCACGTCGCCGCCGGCCAACCGGCGCTCGACCAGGTCCAGGTTGCCGCTGCCCAGCCCCTGGCGGAACAGGCGCTGGAACAGGAAATAATCCTCGTTGCTCAGCCGCTCCCCGGCGATGCCGGCGACGGCGTTCTTGTGTTGTTGCAGCTTGCCGGCCACGTAGTCGAGCGCGTCATCCCAGGAAACCGGCTCCAGACGGCCGTCGCGCCGCACCAACGGCCGGGTCAGCCGGTCGGGTGCGTCGGCAAAGTGATGGACGAAGCGCCCCTTGTCGCAGATCCAGATTTCGTTGACGGCCTCGTTCTGGCGAGGCATGATGCGCTTGATGACGTTACGGCCGCCGGAGGCGGCCTCGCGCCGGGTGCTCATGGTAAGGTTGCAGCCGACGGGGCAGTGGGTGCAGATGCTGGCCACCGGGTTCAGCTCCCACGGCCTGGCCCCGAAGCGGAAGTCGGACGTCGTCAGCGCGCCAACGGGGCAGATGTCGGTTGTGTTGCCGCTCCAGATGCTGTCGAAGCCGGGGTCGGAGAAGGTAACGATCTCCAGACGGCGGCCGCGGTTGTGGAACTGGATGACCGGATCATCGACGATCTCCGCCTGGAAGCGGGTGCAGCGGGCGCACTGGATGCAACGCTCCCGGTCGAGGACGATCAATTCGCCCAGCGGAACGTGCTTGGCAAGCTTGATCTTGTCGCGATAGTCAATGCGGGCTTCGTCGTGGCCGTAGGCCATGGTGAGTTCCTGCAGCGAGCACTCGCCGCCCTTGTCGCAAACGGGGCAGTCGAGCGGATGGCTGGTCAGGATAAATTCAACAACATCCTCACGGGCGTGCTTGACGGTGGGGGTCTGCGTGCGCACGACCATACCTTCGGCGACAACGACAGTGCAGCCGGTCTGTAGCCCCTTGCCGAAGTTCAGCTTCACAGAGCCGTCGGCGTTGAGCACCTTTTGCCCGGTCCCGCGGTCGATGACCGGCAGGCCGATCTCAACCAGGCACATCCGGCACATGCCGACGGGGGCCAGCTTGGGATGATAGCAAAAGACGGGGATGTCGATGTCGATCTTCTTGGCGGCGTCGACAACCAGTGTTCCCTTGGGGACGGAGATTTCCATCCCGTCAATCGTCAGATTTACCATGTCACTCATATGGTCACTCTTGCACTTCTTCGGCCGCGTCGACCGGCCCCAGCAAGTCAGCCATGCGCAAGGCCAGGCCGGGGAAGAGGGTCGGCGCGAATTCGTCGGTTACCGCCGCCGTCTGATTGACCAGATAGCCGTCGGCCGTATGGCGGTATTCGGTAAGGTTGCCATGTATTGCATTCCTCGTTCTGACCGCACAGTCGCCCTAATCCGTCGCCACGGCCGCCCGCTTGGCCCCCGCGCCCGCGGCCACTTTGGCCTTGTATTCCGGCAGGAAGTGGGCGATCGACGACAGCACCGGGCTGGTGGCAAACTCGCCCAGGGCACAGAGGCATTTGCCGGTCATGTTGTTGGCGATGCTCTCCAACAGTTTGATATCGCTTTCGACGCCGCCCCCGTGATAGACGCGATGGAGCACCTTCTCCAGCCAGTAGGTCCCTTCGCGGCAGGGAGTGCATTTGCCGCAGGACTCGTGGCGGAAAAAGTGGATCATCTTCAGCGCGGCCCAGACCATGTCGGTCGTCTCATCCATCACGATGACCGAGGCCGAACCCATGACCGAACGAAACGGCGTCAATCCTTCGTAGGTGCATGGGGCGTCGAGAGCGTTTTCGACAATGATGGGGCCGGAGCCGCCGCTGGGCAGGAGGGCCTTGAATTTTTTGCCGCCCCCCACACCGCCGGCCATTTCGATCAGTTGGCGATACGTCGTGCCCAGAGGCACTTCATAGTTGCCCGGCCGCTCCACGTGGCCGCTGATGCAGACGATCTTCATGCCGGGGCTGTCGGCCGTGCCCATGCTCTTGAACCAGTCCGGCCCGTTGACGAGAATGCCGGGCACGTTGGCCAGCGTCTCGGTGTTATTGACGACGGTCGGCTTGCGATAGAGACCCTCGACAGCCGGGAAAGGGGGCTTCGACCAGGGCTGACCCAGATTACCGGCCAGTGATTCGATCAGCGCTGTCTCCTCGCCGCAGATGTAGGCTCCCGCGCCGAAATGGGTGTAGAACTCAACCGAGTAGTCGCTGCCGAGAATGTTTTCGCCGATGATGCCCGCCGCGCGGCACTCGCGCAGCGCTTCCTCAAAGGGATAGGCCGCGTCCATGTATTCGCCGCGCAGATAGTTGAAGACCAGCTTCGAGCCGACGGCATAGGCAGCGATGAGCGCACCTTCAATCACCTGGTGGGGGTTGCGCTCGATCAGCTCACGGTCCTTAAACGTGCCTGTTTCCGATTCGTCTGTATTGATGAGCACATAGGTCTGGGGTGCGTTTTTGGGGATGAAGCTCCATTTGGCGCCGGTGGGGAAGCCCGCGCCGCCGCGGCCGCGCAGGTTCGACGCCTTCATCACGTCGATCACCTCGGCCGGGGTCATCGACAGCGCCTTCTTCAGCCCTTCGTAGCCGCCATGCTTGCGGTAGACGTCCAGCTTGTGCAGGTCCGGTATATCGCGATGTCGCAATAATACGTATGCCATAGTCTAAATCCTCAATCCGGATATGAGATACGGGACATGAGATACGAAAGAGCGTTGCTCATTCGTAATTACATATCTTGTGCCTCGGATGCGGTATAGCTGATGATGCGTTCGACGACGGAGGGTTCGGAGTCGCCCGCGGCCGATTTGGCCCGCAGTTCGGCGATGAGGTCCGTAAATTTGGTCTCATCGAGATTCTCATAGAACTTCAGGTTACACTGGAGCATGGGAGCGCGGTCGCATGCCCCCAGGCACATGACCGTCTTGAGCGTGAACAACCCGTCGTTGGTCGTCCCCTCAAGGGGAATGTCCAGCTTGCGCGACGCCATCTCGACGAACGCATCGGCCCCACGCAAGGCGCAGGCCAGATCGTTGCAGATCTCCAGCACGTATTTTCCGGTCGGTTCCTCGTAGAACAGCGAATAGAAGCCGGCCAGCGACAGGACGTGCGTCGGGTCAAGGTCGAGAATGTCGGCGACCTCGTGCATGGCAGCGTCGCTCATGTGGCCATATTCGTTCTGGGCCAGATGCATAAGGTGCAGCACGGCCGATTTCTTCTGCGGGAACCGGGCCAGCAGGGCGTCGATTTCGTTGGCGTATTTTTCCCTTAACACAATTCTCTCCGATGAAACAGACAGTAACTAAAGGACAATGGACAACGATGCTCAGCTGTCCACTATCCACTGCCCACTATCTATCAATCTCGCCCAGAACGATGTCGATAGAACCGATGATCGCCACCACGTCGGCGATGAAGCGGTTCTTCGACAGAAGCGGCAGCGAGGCCAGGTTGACGTAGGACGGCCCGCGAAAATGAACACGCGCCGGCTTGTTTGATCCATTGCCCCGCAAATAGCAGCCGATTTCGCCGCGCGGCGATTCGATGACCTGGTAGACAAAACCCTCGGGAGCGCTGAAGCCTTCCGTCCACAGCTTGAAGTGGTGGATGACGGCCTCCATGCTCCGACCCAGGTCGGCCCGCGGTGGGGGCACGAACTTGTGATCGTCGATGTTGACCGGGCCGGGCTTCAGCCGGTCAAGGCCCTGGCGGATGAGGCGCAGGCATTCGCGCATCTCCCGCATCCGGCAGCGATAGCGAGCGTAGACGTCGCCCTCCTGCTCCACGGGCACGTCGAACTCATAGGTCTCATAACCACAATAAGGCATGTCGCGCCGGTTGTCCCAATCGACGCCGGAGGCGCGCATACTGGGGCCGGTCAGGCCCCAGGCAATAGCCTGTTCGCCGGAGATGGCGCCGATACCCTTGGTGCGGGCCAGGAAGATGGGATTCTTGTCGAGCAATGCCTCGTAGTCGGCGATCTTGGCCGGCATGAAATCCAGCAGCTTGCGCACGGCCGGCTCAAACTCCTCCGGCAGATCGCGCCACAATCCACCCGGCCGGAAGTAGCTAACCATCATCCGTTGCCCGGCGACCATCTCGAAGATGTCGAGGATGTATTCGCGCTCGCGGAAGCAATAGAGGAAGACCGACATGGCCGCCAGATCGAGGGCCGACGTGCCCAGCCACACCAGATGGCTGGCCAGGCGCGACAACTCGGCCAGGATGAGGCGGATCGTCCGGGCGCGAGGGGTAATCTCGATGCCCAGCAGCTTCTCCACGGCCATGATGTAGACCATATTATTGGTCATGGGCGACAGGTAGTCCATCCGGTCGGTCATGGTCAAGGCCTTGGTGAAGGTCTTGGACTCCATGTTTTTCTCGATGCCCGTGTGGAGGAAACCGATGTCGGGGGCCAGGCTGACAACCGTCTCGCCGTCCAGCTCGACCAGCAGCCGCAGCACGCCGTGGGTGCTGGGGTGTTGCGGCCCCATGCTGAGCAGCATGTGCTCCTCGGGGTCGATAATCTCCATCCCTGTGCCGACCTTGGCGCGGAGCTCCTCGACGCTGAGTTCCTGTACACTGTCGCTTGCCTGCGGTAGCATGAGTCTCATTTCAAACTCCGGTTTCAGTGATCGGCGGTCGGTGGTCAATCATTGTTCACTGACCACTGTCCACTGCTCACTGCTTGGCGTACGGTTTCTTGGCGTCGATCTCCTGCCAGTTGAAGGAGAACTGCACCTCTTCATAACCGAGCGGGTAATCCTTGCGCAACGGGTGGCCCTGCCAATCCTCGGGCAGGAAAAGGCGGCGCAGACTGCCGTTGCCCGCAAAGCGCACGCCCATCAGGTCGTACACTTCCATCTCCAGCCAGGTAGCGATGGGCCACACGTCGGCCAATGTCGGCGGGCCGTCGTCGGGGTCCTCCACCCGGGCGCGCAACCGCACCCGATGCTTGTTGGGCATGGAGAGCAGATGATAGCTGACCACGAAACGGGGATACTCCGGCAAGTAGTCATCGGCCACAATGTCGGACAGGAAGTTGTAGCGCAATGCGGGGTCGTCGCGCAGCAAGCGGCAGGCGTCGTCGATTTTGTCCCGACGGATGTAGACGGTTCGCTCGCCGCGAAAATCAGCGACGTCCTCCACGGCCTCGCCCAGTCCCGCCCGCAACTTGTCCACCACCATATCGTCGCGTGTCATTCAAGCACTCCAAACAGGAAATTAGGAATAAGCATTCCCAATTTGTAATTGTCTAGGCCCAATCGGCCAATTTTTCGTTGCGAATCTTCTCGTGCAGGGTCATGATGCCGTCGATGAGCGCCTCGGGGCGCGGCGGGCAGCCGCCGACGTAGACATCGACCGGGATGATCTCATCGACGCCCTGAACGATTGCATAATTATTGAAGATACCGCCGCACGAAGCGCAGTCGCCCATGGCGATGACCCACTTGGGGTAGGGCATCTGGTCGTAGAGGCGGCGCACCACGGGGGCCATCTTGCGCGAGACGCGCCCGGCCACGATCATCAGGTCCGATTGGCGCGGCGACGGCCGGTTGAGTTCCATCCCGAAGCGCGAGGCGTCATAGCTGGCGGCCTGGGTCGACATCATTTCAATGGCGCAGCAGGCCAGACCAAACAGGAGCGGCCACATGGCGTTGGTGCGCCCCCAATTGACGACGTCCTCCAGGCGATAGGTGACAACACCCATATTCCCCAGTTTTTGTTCTATTCCCATTCCAGCACTCCTTTCTTCCAGACCCAAAGGTCGCCGACGACGAACATGGCCATGAAGATGAGCATGGCCCACAGCCCAAAGTAGCCGAGGTTGCGGAAGGTGACCGCCCAGGGCACGAGCAGGATGATGTCGACGTCGAAGAGGATGAACAGCACGGCGATGCGATAGAATTTGACCGGCAGACGGCGCTGCGCCTCGCCGATGGCGGTCATGCCCGATTCGTAGGGGGCAAGGGCGCGCGCGCCCAGTTTCTTCGGCCCCAGACTCAGCGACAGAATCGGCAGCAGCAGGGCAAAGAAAAGGGCCACGCCGAACAAGACGGCAATTGGCAGGAAGTCGATTAGCGTTTGTTCCATTATCGCATTCCGTGGTTTCGGTTAGATCGGCGCATCGTCTGAGCAAGCTCGGGGGAGATCATAATCTCACCCATTCGGATGCGCCACTAAATGCAACAGCGGGGAGAAACCGCCGTTCTCCCATGATGTGAATTCTATCACAAGGAAAATGCAGGCCAAAAAATGGTTGTTAATCGTGGTTAACCGATTGAATCGCGAGCGGAAAATCCTTGCACGCGACGCGCTCCTTGACTATTATTTATTCCTTGAACAATAATCCATTCAAGGAG
>JACDJA010000835.1_pt1 | contig 30623 bp, 29 predicted proteins | sample 7449241 | NCBI WGS metagenome assembly JACDJA01 (sample SAMN14253289, study PRJNA609438) | sludge metagenome | isolation source: initial anaerobic sludge | collected 2018-12-20 | reverse complement strand
GGCCTGAACCTGTTCGTGACCGCCGGCATCACCAAGATGAGCATCGGCCAGGTCGTGCGCGCCGCCTTCCCATGGCTGCTCCTGCTGCTGACCTACCTGGTCTTCATCACCTACGTCCCCGCCGTCAGCCTCTGGCTGCCCAGCCTCCTCGGCTGAAAACGCGGCGGCATCGGCAAAGGGAGACGGCCGCCGACAGGCGGCCGTCTCCCTTGCATGCCGGGGACGCCGGGCGTCCGCGGATCAGAACAGCTTGCCGAACTGGTTGATCAGCAGGTAGACCGAGAAGCCGCCGTAGAACAGCACGGCCCACAGGATCGCCACGTAGCGGGCGCCACCCAGCCCGATGGCGCGCGGCAGCATGCAGCGGTTCAGCTGGATCAGCAGGACGGAATACACGAACATCACCAGGCCGTTCAGCGCCGAGGCGATCACCAGCAGGAGCAGCGGCTGGCTGACGCCCGAGAGCAGGATGATGGAGCCGAAGGCCACCATCAGCCAGACCACCAGGAAATACAGGCGGCTTTCGGTCCAGGTCTGGCTGTCGCGCAGCCAGTTGGTCTTGGCGATGTCGGCGACGATCCGGCCGATCATGTCGAGCACGGTCAGGTTGGTCGACAGCAGCACCACCACGCCGGTGAACCAGAAGGCCGGTCCGACCCAGGGGGAGACCCGCTCGTTCAGGGTTTCGCCCAGCAGCCTCACGAAATCGAAGTTCTGCGCGGTGCTGCCGACGCCGACGTAGAGATAGGCCAGCATCATGAACAGCAGGATGGCGAACAGGCCCAGCACGAAGAAGGTGAGGAACTGCTCTCGGTCGGCTACTTTCCACCAGCCGCGCCAGCGCCGCATGTTGGCTTCGTCCTGGCGGAAGAAATAGCCGATCGAGGCCTGGGTGGTTTCCTGGCCCGTGATGGGCGAGACGATCTTCGGCAGATGCGCGCCCATGCCGAGGCCCTTGTCGCGCACCCAGTTTGACTGGGCCAGGTTCATGACCCCGCCGGCTCCGGCGAAGGCGATGGCGCCCAGCAGCAGGGCGATGGGCAGCTTGCCGATGGATTCGGGGATTTTCGGGATCTCGGTCGTGAAGCCTTCGATCAAGGCGCCCCAGGTCTGGCCGTTGAGCAGTCCCACGACGATGTAAATCATGAACAGCACGATCAGGGCGACGAGGAAGAACTGGATCTTTTCGACCGTCTGGTAGACCACGGGCGAGATGGTCAGGATGATGCCGATCAGCACCAGCGAGGCGATGGTGATCGGGATCACGGAATCCGCCGAGAGGCCGAAGGCGTAGGTCAGCGCCGTGGAACTGCCGGTGGCCCAGCCGGGCCACATCCAGGGGACGACGGCCATGATGATGAACAGCCAGCTCCAGGGCTTCCACAGCCGTGTGAAGCCCGTGACCGCCGTTTCCCCGGTGGCCAGCGTGTAGCGCGTGATTTCCATGTTGAGGAAATACTGGGTCAGGATGCCGATGGTGGCCAGCCAGACCAGCGCCAGACCCGTCTGGGTGGAAATGTAGGGCCACAGCACGAATTCGCCCGATCCGACCGACCCGGCCAGCAGCAGCACGCTGGGGCCGATGACCTTTTTCATGGGCAGGGGTTCGGGCAGATCGCGGTAAGTCGCGGGGGGCAGGTTCCGGCTGCGGATTTCGTCGGCGACCTGGGAGGAGGGTGAGGCTGGACTGACGACTGGATCGACCATATGCAAGACCTCTCTGGTAGTGAGGATATGCCATGATGGCCATGCGATGCAGCCATGGCCACCACCGCGCGCCTGCGATGTTCAGCAAGACGTCAGTTCATGCTAGGGGCGTGGGGGATGATGGTCAAGACTGTCAAGGGCAAACCAAGGGTTAACCCGTAGTCAACCCTCACAGTGCGCCAGCAACCGGACGGTCTCGTGCGCCGGCAGGCCCATGACGCCGCTGTGACTGCCCGCCAGATGGGCGACGAAGGCCGCCGCCCGGCCCTGGATGGCGTAGCCGCCCGCCTTGCCGAAGGGCTCGCCGCTGGCGACGTAGGCCGTGATGTCGGCGTCCGTCAGCGGCTGGAAGCGCACCGTGCTGATGCTGACCGCCTCGCGCAGGCGTCCCCGGTCCGCCAGGGACACGGCGGTGTGGACCGCGTGTTCGCGGCCGGACAGGCGGCGCAGCATGCCGGCGGCGTCGGCCGCGTCCCGCGGCTTGCCCAGCACTTCGCCGTCCAGGATGACCGTGGTGTCCGCGCACAGGATGGGCGCGTCGCGCCATCCGGCGGGCCAGGTCTCGGGCAGGGGATCGGGCCGCCCGCCCGCGGCCAGCCAGGCGACCGCGCGCTCGGCCTTGTCCCGCGCGGTGCGGCGGACGTAGTCGGCGGCCGGCTCGCCCGGCAGCCGGGGTTCGTCCTCGCCTTCCGGCGCGGGCACCCGCAGGATGCCGTGGGGGATGGCCAACTGGTCCAGGATCTCGTGGCGGCGGGGGCTGGCGGAGGCCAGCAGGATGAAGGGCGGCATGGCGGCTGGAATGGGTTTGCAGGATGGGGGGCGGGCCGGGGTTCAGCCCACGCGCAGGATCTTCATGCCGTTGGTGCCGCCGCTGTCGCTGTAGAAGTCGCCCTTGGTCAGGATGATCCAGTCGCCCGTCCGCAGTTGTCCGCGGCGGCGCAGGATGTCGATGGCGGCCTCGCTGACCTCGGCGGGCGGCAGCGTCGCGGCGTCGAAGGGCACGGTGTAGACGCCGCGGAACAGGGCGGCGCGGCGCTGGGTGGCGGGATGCCGGGTGTAGCAGTAGATGGGCACGCCGGAACGGATGCGCGACATGATGAGCGGGGTATGCCCGCTTTCGGTCAGGCTGATGATGGCCTTGATGCCGGGAAAGTGGTTGGCGGCGTACATGCTGGCCAGGGCGATGGTCTCGTCGCAGCGCGAGAAGGTCTCGCCCAGGCGGTGGTGGGACCGGACGCTGGTGGGTTCCTGCTCGGCGCCCAGGCAGATCCGCGCCATGGCCTGGACGGCCTCGACGGGGTATTGGCCGGAGGCCGATTCGGCCGACAGCATGACCGCGTCGGTGTAGTCGAGCACGGCGTTGGCGACGTCGGAGACCTCGGCCCGGGTCGGGATGGGGCTGGCGATCATGGACTCCATCATCTGGGTGGCGGTGATCACCAGCTTGTTCAGGGTGCGGGCATGCTGGATGATGCGCTTCTGGATGCCGACCAGCCGGGCGTCGCCGATTTCCACGCCCAGGTCGCCCCGGGCCACCATCACGCCGTCGCTGGCGCGGATCAGGTCGTCCAGCGCGGCGTCGTCGGCCACGGCTTCGGCGCGCTCGATCTTGGCGATGATCCAGGCGGGGCTGCCGGCCGCGCGCACCAGCCGGCGCGCCTGTTCGATGTCGGCCCCCGCGCGGGGAAAGGACACCGCCACGTAGTCCAGCTCGAGTTCGGCGGCCAGCAGGATGTCCTGGCGGTCCTTGTCGGTCAGGCTGGGGGCCGAGATGCCGCCGCCGCGCCGGTTGATGCCCTTGTTGTCGGACAGCGGCCCGCCGACCTCGACCCGGGTGTGGACGGCGCACGCGTCCACGGACTCGACCCGCAGGATCACCCGGCCGTCGTCCAGCAGCAGTTCGTCCCCGGGGGCGCAGTCCTGGACCAGCGGCGGATATTCGATGCCGACGATGCCGGCGGTGCCGGCGTCCAGCGGATGTTCGATGGACAGGGTGAAGGCGTCGCCGGCGTTCAGCGTCACGGGGCCGTCGGCGAAACGGCCGATGCGGATCTTCGGCCCCTGGAGATCGCCCATGAGCGCGACATGGCGATCGTGCCGGGCGGCGATTTCCCGGACCAGGCGGACCCGCGCGCGGTGATCCTCGGCCTTGCCGTGGGAGAAGTTCAGCCGGGCCACGTCCAGGCCGGCCAGGATCAGGGCTTCGATGCGTTCGGGACTGGAGGTCGAGGGTCCAAGCGTAGCGACGATCTTGGTGCGGCGGCGTGCGGTCATGGTCGGCGTGGAGGCTGTGCGAGGGATCTCAAGCATACCCCAGGCGCCGGCGCGCCTCAGGCGCGGTGGTAGGGGTGGCCCGTCAGGATGGTCCAGGCGCGGTAGAGCTGTTCGGCCAGCAGGATGCGGACCATGGGGTGGGGCAGGGTCAGGGAGGACAGGCGCAGGGTTTGCCGGGCGGTCTGTTTCAGGGCCGGGTCCAGTCCGTCGGGGCCGCCGACGATGAAGGCGATGTCGCTGCCGCCGGCCCGCCAGGCTTCGAGATGGCCGGCCAGGTCCCGCGTCGTCAGGTCGCGGCCGTGCTCGTCCAGGACGACGCGCCAGGCCTGCGCGGGCAGGGCGGCTTCGATGCGCTGGGCCTCGGCATGCATCAGTTGCTGCGCGGTCTTGCCGCTGGTGCGGGGCTCGGGGCGGATTTCGTGCAGTTCCAGGACACAGTCCCGGGGCATGCGCTTGGCGAAGTCCTGCCAGGCCGCCTGGACCCAGGACGGCATGCGGGTGCCGACGGCGTAGACCAGGAGCTTCATTCGTCCTCGTCGTCGCCGATCGGCTGGCCGGCCTGGGCGGGACCGGTGGGCAGCAGGCGGACGCGCACCGGCCTGGCCCCCCAGATTTCTTCCAGGTTGTAGTAGGCGCGGATGGCGGGCTGCATGCAATGCACCACGATGTCGCCCAGGTCGACCAGCAGCCACTCGCCGGTGTCCTCGCCTTCATAGGCGACGATCTCCAGGCCGTGCTTCCTGGCCTGTTCGGCCACGTGGCTGGCGATGGCGCGGGTCTGGCGGTTGGAGGTGCCGCTGGCGATGACGACGCGGTCGAACAGGCCGGTCAGGCCCGTGGTGTTGAAGACCTTGATGTCCTTGGCCTTGGCGTCTTCCAGGGCGTCGATGACGAGTCGTTGCTGTTTCTGCAGGTTCATGGGGTCTCGGGGTCCAGGTAGAGCCGGTGGGCGCGGATGTAGTCCAGCACGCGCGGGTCCAGCATGGCGTCGACGGGCCGGCCGGCCGCCAGGTCCTGTCGGATCGCGGTGGCGGAAACCGGCTGGGGGGTGAAGGGAATCCGGACCAGCCCGCCGGGCGCCAGGGCGTCCGCCAGTTCGGGCGGCGGCGCGACGGAGGAGCCGGGGCGTTCGGCGACCGCGAGCCGGACGTGCCGCAGCAGTTCGCGCCAGCGGTGCCAGGTGCAGAAATTGGCCAGCTGGTCGGAGCCCAGGATCCAGGTGTAGCGGGCCGTGGCGGGCAGGGCGGCGAGGGTGTCGATGGTGTAGGTGTCGCCGGCGCGCAGCAGTTCGATCGGATTGACGCGCAGGCCGGGATCGTCGGCGCAGGCCAGTTCGAGCATGCGCAGCCGGTGTTCCGGCGCGGCGCCCAGGCGGCCGCGCTGCCAGGGGCGCGCGGCGGGCAGCAGTTCGACGTGTTCCAGGCCCAGGGCGTCCCGGGCGGCCTGCGCCAGCGCGATGTGGACCCGGTGGACCGGGTCGAAGCTGCCCCCCAGCAGTCCGACCTGGGGCGTCACAGCCATGCGCGCGGCCGCAGGTAGTCGGCCAGGACCGATTCGGGCGATCCGGGCTCGGGCGTCCAGTCGTAGCGCCATTGGGCGACGGGCGGCATGGACAGCAGGATGGATTCGGTGCGCCCGCCCGACTGCAGGCCGAACAGCGTGCCCCGGTCGTAGACCAGGTTGAATTCCACGTAGCGGCCGCGCCGGTAGGCCTGGAAGGCGCGTTCGCGTTCGCCGTAGGGCGTGTCGCGCCGGGCCTGAACGATGGGCGCGTAGGCCGGGATGAAACAGTCGCCCACGGCCCGGGTCAGGGCGAAGCAGGTGTCGAAGTCGGGCGCGTTCAGGTCGTCGAAGAACAGGCCGCCGACGCCACGGGTCTCGCCCCGGTGGCGCAGCAGGAAGTAGTCGTCGCACCAGGCCTTGTAGCGGGGGTACTTGTCGTCCCCGAAGGGCGCGACCGCGTCGTGGCACACCTGGTGGAAGTGGCGCGCGTCGGCCTCGACCGGGTAGTAGGGGGTCAGGTCCAGGCCGCCGCCGAACCAGAAGACGTCGGCGTCGCCGCCCTGGCCGTGGGCGACGAACAGGCGCACGTTCATGTGCGTGGTCGGGACGTGCGGATTGCGCGGGTGCAGCACCATGGACACGCCCATGGCTTCCCAGCCGCGCCCGGCCAGTTCGGGCCGGTGGGCGCTGGCCGAGGGCGGCAGGGTGTCGCCGCGCACGTGGCTGAACAGCACGCCGGCCCGCTCGAAGACCGCGCCGTCCTCTCGATACCGGGCCAGGCCGCCGCCGCCTTCCGGCCGCGTCCAGGGATCGCGGCCGAAGGCGGCGCCTTCCAGGTCTTCCAGGGACCGGACGATGCGGTCCTGGAGATCGGCGAATGTGTCGTGGACCAGTGAGACGGGGACGTGCATGTCGGGGCCTGCTCGCGCTGAGGGTCAGTCGTGCCGCTTGCCGGCGGCCAGCGCGCGCCAGCCGATGTCGCGGCGGAACTGGCGGCCTTCGAACTGGGTCTGGTTGACGGCGTCGTAGGCGGCCTGCTGGGCGCGGCGGATGGAGTCGGCCAGCGCCGTGACGCACAGGACACGCCCGCCGCTGGTGCGCAGCGTGCCGCCGTCCTCCGCGGTGCCGGCGTGGAAGGTGACGCAATCGGCGGTGTCCGGGGCCAGCGCCGTGATCGGGTCGCCCTTGCGGGGGGCGTCCGGGTAGCCGGCCGCGGCCAGGACCACGCCCACGGCGGTGCGCCGGTCCCAGTCGATCTCGGCCCGGTCCAGCGTGCCGTCCAGGGCGTGTTCCAGGGTTTCGGAGAAGTCGCTCTTCACGCGCAGCATGATGGGCTGGGTTTCCGGGTCGCCCAGGCGGCAGTTGAATTCCAGGACCTTCAGGCTGCGGCTGGCGTCGGGGCCGGGGCCGATCATCAGGCCAGCGTACAGGAAGCCGGTGTAGGGGATGCCGTCGTGAGCCATGCCCTGGATCGCCGGCTGGATGATTTCGCGCATCACGCGGTTGTGCAGGGCCGGGGTGACGATGGGTGCGGGCGAGTAGGCGCCCATGCCGCCGGTGTTGGGACCCTCGTCGCCGTCCAGCAGGCGCTTGTGGTCCTGGCTGGTGGCCAGCGGCAGGACGTGCTGGCCGTCGCACATGACGATGAAGCTGGCTTCCTCGCCGTCGAGGAATTCCTCGACGACCACGCGGGCGCCGGCCGCGCCGAAGGCGCCGTTCTCGCCCAGCATGTGGTCGACGGCGGCCAGGGCCTCGTCCAGGTCCTGGGCCACGACCACGCCCTTGCCGGCGGCCAGGCCGTCGGCCTTGACGACGATGGGCGCGCCCTGTGTGCGGATGTAGGCGCGGGCTTCCTCGGCGTCGGTGAAGGTGCCGTATGCGGCGGTGGGGATGCCGTGGCGCACCATGAAGGCCTTGGCGTAGTCCTTCGAGCTTTCGAGCTGGGCGGCGGCCCGCGTGGGGCCGAAGATGCGCAGCCCGGCGGCGCGGAAGGCGTCCACGATGCCGGCGGCCAGCGGGGCCTCCGGGCCGACGACGGTGAAGGCGATCTTTTCCCGGCGGGCGAATTCGATCAGGGCGCCGGTGTCCTGCAGCGGCAGGTTTTCCAGGGTGGGCGCCCTGCCGGTGCCGCCGTTGCCCGGCGCCACGTAGACCTTGTGCACCCGGGGCGATTGCGCCAGGCGCCAGGCCAGGGCGTGTTCGCGGCCGCCGGAGCCGATGACGAGCAGTTTCATTCGGCCTCGTCCAGGACGGCGGTGGTGAAGACTTCCTGGACGTCGTCCAGGTCCTCGAGGAGGTCGATGATCTTCTGCATGCGTTCGGCGTCCTCGCCGGCGAGCTGGACCTTGGACAGGGCCTTCATGACCACGCCGTGGATCTCGGCTTGCAGGCCGGCGGCGTCGAAGGCCTGCTTCAGGGCGGCGTAGTCGCCGGGCTCGCAGGTGACCTCGATCACGCCTTCCTCGTCGGACTGGACGTCGTCGGCGCCGTTGTCCAGGGCGACGTTCATGACCTGTTCTTCGGACGTGCCCGGGGCGAAGATGAACTGGCCGCAATGCTTGAACATGAAGACCACGCTGCCGTCCTGGCCCAGGTTGCCGCCGTGCTTGGACAGCGTGTGGCGGACTTCGGACACGGTGCGCTGGCGGTTGTCCGTCATGCAGTCGATGATCAGGGCGGCGCCGCCGATGCCGTAGCCTTCGTAGCGGATTTCCTCGTAGTTGGCGCCGTCCTCGGTGCCGGATCCGCGCTGGATGGCGCGCAGGATGTTGTCCTTGGGCATGTTGGCGGACGTGGCCTTGTCCCAGGCCAGGCGCAGGGCGGGGTTGGCATCGGGGTCGGGGCCGCCGGCGCGGGCGGCCACGGTGATTTCACGGATGATCTTCGTCCAGAGCTTGCCGCGCTTGGCGTCCTGACGCCCTTTGCGGTGCTGGATGTTTGCCCATTTGCTGTGTCCGGCCATGATGTGTCGAGTTCAAGAGGATGCGTTCAACGAACCTTCGATTTTAGCGCCTCGGGCCGAATCAGTCTGCGGCGGCGCGCCGCAGGCCCGACCAGACGATCGCTCCGATGATGAGGGCGCCGCCCGCCAGCGCGCGCGCCGAAGGATACTGCGCGAACAGGATGGCCGCGAACAGGATGGCGTAGACCGGCTCCAGGGCGATCACGATGCCGGCGGTGCGGGCCTTCAGCCGGGCCAGGCTGGCGACCAGCAGGGCATGGGACAGCGCGGTGCAGAACACGCCCAGCATGAACAGCCAGACCCAGTCCAGGACCCGCAGGTCCGCGAATTCCGCGAGGCACCAGGGCAGGGTCAGCAGGGCGACGACGCCGTTCTCCCAGCAGGCCAGCTCGCGGGCCGGCAGCAGGCCGACGGCCTTGCGGTTGGCCAGGGTGAACAGGGCGAAGGACAGGCCCGAGGCCACCGCCCAGCCCAGGCCGACGGTGGCCTGGTCGCCGAAATCGAAGGACGGCGTGACCAGCGCCAGGCCGGCGGTCACCAGGGCGACCACGGCCCATTCCGAGGCCTGGGTGCGCTCCTTGAACAGAAAGCCCTCGAACAGGGTGATGAAGGCGGGAAAGCTGGCGAAGCCCAGGGTGGCGATGGCGATGCCGCCGACCTTCACGGCGACGAAGAAGGTGGTCCAATGGACCGCCAGCAGGACGCCGGCCGCCAGCAGCACGGGCAGGGCGCGGCGGGCGGGCCGCGCGGGGCGGTGGCCCGTGCGGACCATGAACAGCAGCAGGGTCGCGGTGGCGAAGGCGGCGCGGCCGGCCGTGATCAGGATGGCGCCGGCCTGGATCAGTTCGCCGAAGATGCCGGTCAGCCCGAACAGGACGGCGGTGACGTGGATGGCCGTCGTGGCCTGGCGGGAATTCATGCTAGTCTGATTCGGTGTCGAACTGTCAGGCCCGGCGGGGGCCGTAGGAGTCCATCGTGGAAAAAGTGGAAAAGGCCCGGGTGATCCGTATCCATGAACATGGCGGCCCCGAGCTGATGCGGCTGGAAGAGGCGGACGTCCCGCCCCCCGCGCCGCACGAGGTCCGCATCCGCCAGAAGGCGGTCGGCCTGAATTTCATCGACATCTATTGTCGCACGGGGCTGTACCCGAATCCCTTGCCGCACGGCCTGGGGTTCGAGGCCTCGGGCGTGGTCGAATCCGCGGGGGCCGAAGTGCGCCACCTGCGCGCGGGCGATCGCGTGGCCTATGGGCAGAGCCCCATCGGCGCCTACGCGGACCTGCGCAACGTGCCTGCCGACCGGGTCGTCCGGATTCCCGACGGCGTGGGTTTCGAGCAGGCCGCCGCGCTGATGCTCAAGGGCCTGACGGTGCAGTACCTGTTCCGCCAGACCTACCGGCTGCAGGGCAACGAGACGATCCTGTTCCATGCCGCCGCGGGCGGCGTCGGCCTGATCGCCTGCCAGTGGGCCAGGGCGCTGGGCGTGCGCCTGATCGGCACCGCGTCCACCCCGGAAAAGGCGGCGCTGGCGCGCCGCCACGGCGCCTGGGAAGTGATCGACTCCAGCCGCGAGGACATCGTCGCCCGGGTCAAGGAACTGACCGGGGGCCGCAAGGTCCCGGTGGTCTACGACGGCGTGGGCAAGAGCACCTGGGAAATCTCGCTGGACTGCCTGCAGCCGCGCGGCCTGATGGTCAGCTTCGGCAATGCGTCCGGTCCGGTCGAGGGCGTGAACCTGGGCATCCTGGCGGCCAAGGGGTCGCTGTACGTCACCCGGCCGACGCTCGCCACCCACGTGCCCACCGCCCAGGCCATGCAGGTCGCCGCCGACGAGCTCTTCGAACTGGTGACGGCCGGCAAGCTGGACATCGTCATCGGCCAGCGGTTCGCCCTGGCGGACGCCGCGCGGGCGCACGAGGCGCTGAATGCGCGCGGCACGACGGGCGCGACGGTGCTGACCCTGGACTGATCAGGCTTCCTGGTGGTAGCGCTGCAGGCGCTCGACTTCCTCGCGCGAGCCCAGGATGACGCCGACGCGCTGGTGCAGGGCGTCGGGCTGGATGTCCAGGATGCGGCCGGTGCCGTCGATGGCGCGTCCGCCGGCCTGTTCGACCAGGAAGCTCATGGGATTGGCCTCGTACATCAGGCGCAGCTTGCCCTTGCGCCCGGATGCCCGGGCGTCGCGAGGGTACATGAAGATCCCGCCGCGCGTCAGGATGCGGTGCACGTCGGCCACCATGGACGCGATCCAGCGCATGTTGTAGTTCTTGCCCAGGGGGCCGGTCTCGCCCTGCAGGCATTCGTCGATGTAGCGGCGCACGGGCGCTTCCCAGTGACGCATGTTGGACATGTTGATGGCGAATTCCGCCGTCTGTTCCGGCAGGCGGATGTTTTCGTGCGTCAGCAGCCAGGAACCCATTTCGCGGTCCAGCGTGAAGCCCATGACGCCCGCGCCCACGGTCAGCACCAGCATGGTCTGCGGGCCGTAGATGGCGTAGCCGGCGGCGACCTGGCGGGTGCCGGGCTGCAGGAAGTCCTCTTCGGCGATTTCCCGTCCGGCGGCCTCGGCGGGCGCCTGCAGCACGGAAAAGATCGTGCCGATCGACACGTTCACGTCGATGTTCGATGAGCCGTCCAGGGGATCGAACAGCAGCAGGTTCTGGCCCTTGGGGTAGTGGTTCGGGATGCGGTGGATGGTCTGCATTTCCTCGGAGGCCATGGCCGCCAGGTTGCCGCCCCATTCATTGGCTTCCAGCAGGATCTCGTTGGACAGCACGTCGAGCTTCTTCTGCACTTCGCCCTGGACGTTTTCCGTGCCCAGGCTGCCGAGCACGCCGCCCAGCGCCCCCTTGCTGACGGCGTGGCTGATCGCCTTGCAGGCGCGCGATACGGTTTCGATCAGCAGGCGCACTTCGGCCGACACGGCCTTGTGTTCGCGCTGCTGCTCGACCAGGTACTGGGTCAAGGTCTTGTATTTCAAGGTGAGTTCCCCAAGGAAAATGGAATCGGTGAATGGTGGCTCCGCTCGGCGCGGACTGTGCCCGTGTGCGTCCGTCTCGCGGCTCGCGCCCGCGTCGTGGCGTGTACGCCGCCCGGATTCGCCGGGCACCGGGTACGGTCCTGATGGGCCGCCCGGTGCCCAGGCTCATCCAAGCGCTTTCGAGACGATTTCGCGGACGTTGCGCGACAGGTCCGGCGCGTCCAGCACGCGCCGCAGGGCGGCCTGCATGCCGGCGCGGGCGACGGGCTCGTGGCGCGCCCAGTTGTCGAAGGCGCGCGACAGCCGCGCGGCGACTTCCGGGTTCAGGGCGTCGAGCGCCAGCACCTGCTCGGCCCAGAAGTCGTAGCCTTCCGGGGTGTGCAGATTGCCGGGATTGTCCAGGCAGAAGCGGAAGACGACGGCGCGCGCGCGGTTGGGATTGCGCAGCGAGAAATCCGGCAGGGCCATCAGGGCGCGCACGCCGGCCACCGAGCAGCCCGGTGCGCTGGCCTGGACGCCGAACCAGCGGTCCAGCACCAGCGGGTCGTCGCGCCAGCGCGCGTGAAAGTCGGCCAGCGGCTTGGCGGCGGCCTGCGGCGTGTGCTGCAGCAGGGCGGTCAGCGCCCCCAGGCTTTCGGTCATGTTGCGGGCCTGACGGTATTGCGCCAGTGCCAGATCGACCGCGCCGGGCGCGCCGCCGGCCAGCAGATTGTCCAGGGCCAGGTTGCGCAGGGCGCGGCGGCCGGACGAGACCGGATCCGGAGAATAAGGACCGCCGTCGTCCGTCAGGGCGTCATAGGCGGCGCGCCAGGATTCGGCCAGCCGCGCGCCCAGGATTTGCCGGGTCCGGGTCCAGGCCGCCACGGCCGCCCGGGGATCCATGGGCTCTCCGCGGTCGATGACCTCGCGCACGGCGGGCAGGGCCAGCAGCCGCGCCCGGTAGGCGGGCGACAATGTCTGGTCGTTCAGGGCGGCGCGCCAGATGTCCAGCAGCGTGTCCGGCGCCGGCTGCGGACCGCCGTCGCGCTCGGCCGCGATGCAGTCCCGCAGGTGGCGGTGGGCGGTTTCCTGGACGGCGTCCCAGCGGGCGAAGGGATCCGGGTCGCGGCGCGCCAGCAGGGCCAGGTCGGCCGCCGTGCGGTCCGTTTCCAGGATGACGGGCGCGGAGAAGCCGCGCAGCAGGGACAGGACGGGCGCGCGCGGAATGTCCGCCAGGGTCCAGGCCTGGCTGGCTTCGCGCAGTTCCAGGATGATGGTGTCACGGGGTTCGCCTTCCCAGGGGATGGGCATGGGGCGGCCTTCCGCGTCGATCAGGCCGATGGCGACCGGGATGTGCAGGGGTGGTTTTTCGGGCGGCGGGGATCGCCGGGCTTCCAGGCCTGCCGGCGCGCAGTGCTGCTCCAGCGTGATGCGGCAGGCGCGGGCGGCGGGATCGTAGACCGAACGCACCCGCACGCGCGGGGTGCCGGCCTGCTCGTACCAGCGTCGGAAGACGGAAAAATCCTGGCCCGGGTGCCGTTGCGCGTAAATGGATTCCATGGCGTCGACGAAGGCGTCGCAGGTCACCGCCTGGCCGTCGTGGCGGCGGAAGTATTCGTCCATGCCGGCGCGGAATCCGGCTTCGCCCAGCAGGGTGTGCTGCATGCGGATGACTTCCGCGCCCTTTTCGTAGACCGTGGCGGTGTAGAAGTTGCCGATTTCCTGGTAGCTGTCCGGCCGGATGGGGTGGGCCATGGGGCCGGCGTCTTCCGGGAACTGGGCCAGCCGCAGGGTGTGCACGTCGTCGATGCGCTTGACGGCCCGGGCGCTGGCGGCCTCGGTGGGCGGCAGGCCCTCGGCCAGCATGTCGGCGGAAAATTCCTGGTCGCGGAAGACCGTCAGGCCTTCCTTCAGGGACAACTGGAACCAGTCGCGGCAGGTGACGCGGTTGCCGGTCCAGTTGTGGAAGTATTCGTGGCCGATCACGGCCTCGATGCCGCGATAGGCGGCGTCCGTGGCGGTAGCGGGGTCGGCCAGGACGTAGGCGGCGTTGAAGATGTTCAGGCCCTTGTTTTCCATCGCGCCCATGTTGAAGTCGCGCGCCGCCACCACCATGAAGCGGTCCAGGTCCAGTTCCAGGCCGAAGCGCCGTTCGTCCCAGCGCAGGGCGTTCGCCAGGCAATCCAGCGCCCAGCGGGTCTGCTCCCGGTAGCCTTTGTCGCTGTAGACCTGCAGCAGCACTTCGCGGCCGCTACGGGTGGTCTCGGTGCGCTCGATGCAGTCGAAATCGCCGGCCACCAGGGCGAACAGGTAGCAGGGCTTGGGATGGGGGTCGCGCCACAGGGCCTGGTGGCGGCCGTCCGGCAGGCCGGCCTGTTCGATCAGGTTGCCGTTGGACAGCAGCAGCGGGTAGGCGGCCGGGTCGGCGCGCAGCAGGACCTCGAAGCGCGCCATCACGTCGGGCCGGTCCGGGAACCAGGTGATGCGGCGGAAGCCCTGCGCCTCGCATTGGGTGAAGAGCTTGTCGCCCGAGACGTACAGGCCCATCAGGGTGGTGTTGTCCGCCGGGTGGCACAGGCTGACGATGCCGATCGTGAAGGGCTTGCCGTGCCCAGGCGGGACCAGGCTGAGGGTATCGTCGGCCAGCTGGTATTCGTCGGCGGCCAGCGGCCGGCCGTCCAGGCGGACCTCGACCAGTTCCAGGTCCTCGCCCTGCAGCACCAGCGGGGTGCCCGGCGCGGTGCCGGGGGCGGGTTCGAAGCGCAGTTCGGAGCGCACCCGGGTGGATTCCGCCGCCAGGTCGAATTCCAGCCGGACCTGGGGCAGCCGGTAGGGGTAGGGGGCGTAGTCCTGGCGGAAGACGGTGGGGGCGGTGTCCGTGCGCATGAGTCTGTTTCCGAAAAGCGTTTCGTGCATCCCCATTGTAGGGCCTGTTCACATGCGTCAAGGAGATCGGGTTGGGCCTGGGCGCCTCCGGCCGGGCTGTATCGGAGTGCAACGGCCGGCTGTTCGCGAAACGCGGCTGCGCCTATCATTGAGGCATGTCGAGCCCGGAGGACGCGGGTTCCTGGAATCGGGATGGTGATGCAATGAAGGGCGGTATGGAAACGGCGCCGGCGGGGCGTGGATGGGTCCGGTGGTTTTCCGGATTATGTCTGGCGCTGATGCTGGGGGGGTGCGCATCGGTGTTTTCCGCCCAGGTCACGCGTTATCAGCAATGGCCGGAAAATACCCAGGGGGCGACCTACTGGATCGAGGCCGACGAGGCGCAGCGCAATAATCTGCAGTTCCAGACCTATGCCGATTCGGTGCGCGCCGCCCTGGGCCCGACCGGTCTGGTGGAAGCCAAGTCGGCCGGCGCGGCGCGCTTCACGGTGCACGTGGAATACGACAGCCCGCTCGAGCGCGAATGGCGCCAGGAATTCGTCGATCCGTACATGTATCCCGGCTTCTACGGGCCGTATGCCGGTTTTCATCATCCCCGCTGGGCCTGGGGAATGGGGCCGGCGATCCAGACCGTCGCGATCGACGTGTATCGCCTGACCCTGTCCGTGCGGATCGACGACCGGACGCAGCAGGGGCGCGAGGTCTATCGCGCCACGGCGGTGGCGTCCAGCCGCCAGAACCAGCTGGGCGCGGCCATGCCGTACCTGGCGCGCGCCCTGTTCGACCGCTTCCCCGGCCGCAATGGCCAGGTCGTCGAGGTGCGGTATCCTGTGGAATGAATCCGTTCAGGCGGATTCGGCGGCGATCAGGAACGTGTCGCGCGGGGTGCCGGCGGCTTCCGCATCGGTGATCCAGCGCGGGGCCTTGCCGCGGCCCGTCCAGGTGGCCTGGGTTTCGGGGTGGCGGTATTTCGGGGCGATCACGCGCTTGGTCGCGGTGCCGGTCTTGCGCGGCGCGGCGGCGGGCGCGCGGCCGGCCGGCTTGCGGTTGAAGGCCGCGGCGATTTCTTCTGGGCTGATGTCGTATTCGCGCATCGAGCGCACGATCGCGGCGATCTTGGGCTTGCGCTGCTTGGCCTGCAGCGTCTGGATCTTTTTCTGGAGCTTGGCCATTTCTTTTTCGAGACGGGATTTTTCGGTGTTATAGCTGGTACGGGTCATTCATGGCTCCGTTCGGGGTCGATCGATATGGTGGCCGGATTCAAAATGGATTGGATTTGAATGCCGGCCGTTGATTTTAAACTTATTTCAATGAATGTGCGCAATATCCGTCATTGCGAACTGTGACCATGGCGCGGCATTCATTCGATAATCGGAGCATTCATGAACGGTCGAGATCGTTCGATGCGGGTCGCTGCGGTGCAGATGGTATCCGGCATGGCGGTGGCGGATAATCTGGAACAGGCGGCGCAAGGGATCGAAAATGCCGTTTCCGGCGGTGCGTCGCTGGTGGCGCTGCCTGAATATTTTTGTTTCATGGGGCGTCGCGATACGGATAAATTGCCGTTGGCTGAAACACCGGGTGACGGACCGATCCAGTCGTTTCTCGCGGATCAGGCGCGGCGCCACGGCATCTGGCTGGTCGGCGGCACGCTGCCCCTGCGCAGCCCGGACGCGGACCGCGTCTATAACGCATGCCTGGTTTACGATCCCCAGGGCCGAATATGCGCCCGGTATGACAAGATCCACCTGTTCAGTTTCCAGCGCGGGCAGGAATCCTATGATGAATCCCGGGCCATCCGTCCCGGGGATGAATCGCCCCAGGTATTCGACGCGCCATTCGGGCGCACGGCGTTGGGAATCTGCTATGACTTGCGTTTCCCCGAATTCTTCCGGGCCCAGGGCAATGTGCGGCTGATGGTGCTGCCGGCCGCTTTTACCTGGACCACGGGTTCGGTACACTGGGAAGTCCTGCTGCGCGCGCGGGCCATCGAAAACCAGTGCTATGTGCTGGCCAGCGCCCAGGGCGGCACGCACGCCAACGGCCGGCGCACCTGGGGCCATTCGATGCTGATCGACCCCTGGGGCGAAATCCTGGATTGCCTGCCCGAAGGCCCCGGCGTCGCCGCCGGGACGCTGGACGCGGACCGCCTGGAGGCGGTGCGGGAATCATTGCCCGCGTTGCGCCATCGGGTCCTGTGAATGCGAAACGCAAAGGCCGCGCGCGGGCGCGGCGTGACGATCGATTGATGAATGGTGTCAGATGAAAATTGTTGAACCGGGCCTGGATGCCCTGAATACCGCCCGGACGCTGTTGCTGGAACCGTGGGGACTGGACGAATCCCATCTGGCGCGGGCGCTGTCCGATATTCACAGCCATCGGGTCGATTATGCCGACCTGTATTTTCAATACAGCTGCTCCGAAGGCTGGAGCCTCGAAGAAGGCATCGTCAAGACCGGCAGTTTTTCCATCGACCAGGGTGTGGGGGTGCGGGCGGTCAGCGGTGAAAAGACCGCCTTCGCCTATTCCGACAGCCTGTCGCCGCAGGCCCTGATGTCCTCGGCCCGGGCGGTGCGCACCATCGCGCGCCAGGGCGCCGGCCGGTGCCGCGTCGACGGCGGGGTCGAAACCCCGCACCAGCTGTATGCGGCCGTCAATCCCGTGGATTCCTTGTCCGCCCCGGACAAGGTGGCCCTGCTGGAACGGGTCGAACGCATGGCGCGCGCCGCCGATCCGGAAATCATCCAGGTCATGGCCGGTCTGGCGGCCGAATACGACGTCATCCTGGTGGCCGGCAGCGACGGCCGGCTGGTGGCCGACGTGCGCCCCCTGGTGCGCCTGTCCCTGACCGTCATCGCCGAGCGCAAGGGGCGGCGGGAAATGGGCCACGGCGGCGGGGGCGGGCGCACCGGCCTGGCCTATTTCACCGACGAGGTCTTGCGCGGCTACGTGGACCGCGCGGTGCACGAGGCGCGCGTCAATCTCGAAGCGCGCCCCGCGCCGGCCGGGCAGATGACGGTGGTGCTGGGTTCCGGCTGGCCTGGCATCCTGCTGCACGAGGCCGTGGGCCACGGGCTGGAAGGCGACTTCAACCGCAAGGGCTCCAGCGTGTTCTCCGGGCGCATCGGCGAACGCGTGGCCTCGCGCGGCGTCACGGTGGTGGACGACGGCACGCTGGCGGACCGGCGCGGTTCGCTGAACGTGGACGACGAGGGCCATCCCACCCAGCGCAACGTCCTGATCGAGGACGGCATCCTGCGCGGCTACATGCAGGATTCCATGAACGCCCGCCTGATGAAGCAGGCCCCCACCGGCAACGGGCGGCGCGAATCCTACGCGCACCTGCCCATGCCGCGCATGACCAACACCTACATGCTGGCCGGCCGCGACGATCCCAAGGACATCATCGCCTCGGTGGACCGCGGCCTGTACGCCGTCAATTTCGGCGGCGGCCAGGTGGACATCACCAGCGGCAAGTTCGTGTTCTCGGCATCCGAGGCCTACCTGATCGAGAACGGCCGCGTCACCCATCCCGTCAAGGGCGCCACGCTGATCGGCAGCGGCCCGGAAGCCATGGGCCGTATCGCCATGATCGGCGACGACCTGGCCCTGGATTCGGGGGTGGGCACCTGCGGCAAGGAAGGCCAGAGCGTGCCCGTCGGCGTTGGCATGCCGACCCTGCGCATCGACGGCCTGACCGTCGGCGGCACGGCGTAATTCGGCAAGCGGGCGCAGCCCGCGCGGCGTGGGGGAGCCTTTTTGCCGCCGGGCCGCCCCAAGGCAAAAAGCGCCCCCCTCGGGGGGGCAGCAAGCGGGCGCAGCCCGCGCGGCGTGGGGGGCCTTCAGCCAGGGCGGCCGAACACCTGGCGCAGGTAGGCCAGGAAGGTCTCGTCGGTGCAGTGGACCTTGCCGGGGCTGTCGGGCAGCTTGGCGGTCGGCATGCCGTTGCAGTGGAACAGCTTCATGACGATGTTCAATGGCCTGGGGCCCAGGTCGTTGGTCAGGTTGGTGCCGATGCCGAAGGCCGGCTGCACCCGGTCGGCGAAGCGGCGGTACAGGTCCAGCGCGCGCGGCAGGTCCAGTCCGTCCGAAAACACGAAACGCTTGCCGGCCGGGTCGATGCGCAGCGACCGGTAGTGGGCGATCGCCCGTTCGCCCCAGGCGACCGGGTCGCCGGAATCGTGGCGCAGCCCGTCGAACAGCTTGGCGAAATACAGGTCGAAATCCGCCAGGAAGGCGTCCATGCCCACCACGTCGGTCAGGGCGATGCCCAGGTCGCCCCGGTACTCCTGGACCCAGTCCTCCAGGGCGGCGCGCTGGAAGTCGCGCAGCCGCACCTTGCCGAAGGCCTGGTAGGACTGCAGGTATTCGTGCGCCATGGTGCCCACCGGGGTCAGATCGTATTGCCGGGCCAGGCAGACGTTCGAAGTCCCGGTCACGTACTGCGGCACGTCCTGGCGCAGACGCCCCAGGACTTCCGCCTGCCAGGCGCGCGAAAACCGCCGCCGCAGGCCGAAATCCGAGATCAGCAGGGGAAAGCGCCGCGCCGGTTCGCGGCCGAAGTCCCGCAGCAGGGCGATCTTGTCCGTCAGCCGCCGGTGGCCTTCCGCCAGCACGTCCGGCGTCTGGTGGCGACGGAAATACAGTTCGTTGACGATCGCCAGGACGAAGACCTCGAAGGCCATGACGTGGACCTGCGGTCCGCGCGCCACGATCTCCAGCGCCTCGCCCCGGGCCGAGACCTGGATGAAGTGACGCTGGAAATGGAACAGCGACAGGAAGTCGACGAAATCGGACTTGATGTAGCGCAGCCCGCGCAGGTAGTCGAGTTCTTCCGGCTGGAAGCGCAGGGCGCACAGATGGTCGAGTTGCCGCTCGATGGCCGGCGCCAGTTCCGACAGGGGATGTTCCGGGCGTTCGCGGCAGATGAAGCGGTACTCGGCCTGTGCGGCCGGGTGACGGTGCAGCATGGCCTGCCACATCGTGAACTTGTACAGATCGGTGTCCAGCAGGGATTCGATCACGGGGACGAAGGATTCGATCGGCATGTGGCGGTCGCTGTATGAGAACCGGCCCGGCTGCGCGCCGGGTGGCCCAGGTGTGGACGATGCGGCCCATGTTAGCGGATTTCAAACGCTGGCCCGGAGTATAAGGAAGGACGCTTTCCATCGAACAGGAGACAGTGTCATGGCAGTCGAAGCTCTGGCGTCTTCCTCGGCGTACGGCTATCCCCTGCTGATCAAGCAGATATTCCTGTCGTCCCGGGCCGCGGCCAGCGACCGCGAGATCGTCCACCTGGGCCGCCGTTTCGGATATCCGGACTTTTTCGACCGGGTGGCGAGACTGGCGCAGGCGCTGGCCGAGCTGGGCGTCCGGCCCGGCGACACCGTGGCCGTCATGGACTGGGACAGCCACCGCTACCTGGAAGCCTTCTTCGCCGTGCCCATGATGGGCGCCGTGCTGCAGACGGTGAACGTGCGCCTGTCGCCGGATCAGATCGCCTACACCCTCAACGACGCCGAGGCCGGCGTCCTGCTGATCCACGACGATTTCGTGCCGATCCTGACCGCGATCCGCGACCGCCTGCGGACCGTGCAGCGGATCGTGTCGCTGACCGACGCGGACGGCGGCGGGCGGTCCGGGTCGCATGGCGAATACGAGGCCCTGCTGGCCCGCGCGCGGCCGTCGTTCGATTTTCCCGACCTGGACGAGGGGACGCGGGCGACCACCTTCTACACGACGGGCACCACCGGAGAGCCCAAGGGCGTGCATTTCAGCCATCGCCAGCTGGTCCTGCACACCCTGGCGTCTTCCGCCGCCCTGGGCAGCCCGGTGGCGCAAGGACGCCTGCATCGCGGCGACGTCTACATGCCGATGACCCCCATGTTCCACGTGCATGCCTGGGGGTTGCCCTACGTGGCGACCCTGCTGGGCCTGCGGCAGATCTATCCGGGCCGCTACGCGCCGGACGTCCTGCTGCGGCTGATCCGCGAGGAAGGCGTGACCTTCTCGCATTGCGTGCCCACCATCCTGCACATGCTGCTGAACCATCCCGACGCCGCCGGGACGGATCTGTCGGCCTGCAAGCTCATCATCGGCGGATCGGCGCTGCCGCAGGGCCTGGCCCGGGCCGCGCTGGACCGGGGGATCGACGTGTTCACCGGCTATGGCATGTCCGAGACCTGCCCGATCCTGACGCTGGCGCAGCTCCGGGACGGGGACGGGGATCCGGACGCGCAGTTGCGCGACCGCACGCGCACCGGCTACGCGTTGCCGCTGGTGCAGCTGCGCGTGGTGGACGACGATCTGCGCGACGTGCCGGGCGACGGCGTCAGCGTGGGCGAGATCGTGGTGCGCGCGCCGTGGCTGACCCAGGGCTACCTGGGCAGGTCCGAGGCATCCGACGCCCTGTGGCGGGGCGGCTGGCTGCACACGGGCGATATCGGGACGCTGGACGCGCGCGGCATGCTGACCGTCACCGACCGTCTCAAGGACGTCATCAAGACGGGCGGGGAATGGGTGTCGTCGCTGGCGCTGGAGGACGTGATTTCCCGCCACCCGGCCGTGACGGAAGTCGCCGTGGTGGCGGCGCTCGACGCCCGCTGGGGCGAACGTCCGCTGCCCCTGGTCGTGCTCAAGCCCGGACAGTCCGCCGACGAGGCGGACATCCGCGCCCACGTCCAGACGGCGGTCGATGCCGGCATCCTGTCGCGCTTCGCCGTGCCGGACCGGGTCCGGTTCGTGGACAGCCTGCCGCGCACCAGCGTGGGCAAGCTGAACAAGCGCGCCATGCGCGAGGGGCTGTAGCTTGCGCGTGGCTCTGGCCGGAAAAACGAAAACGCCAGCCCGAGGGGCTGGCGTTTTCATCGATTCGACTGGTGCCGGCTAGAGGAGTCGAACCCCCGACCTTCTCATTACGAATGAGCTGCTCTACCAACTGAGCTAAGCCGGCGACGGCGGATGCGCGGGCATCCCGCCGATCTGGCGATAGGGCAAATTCATGCTCACCACCAAAGCCAGCCATTGTACATGAATTTTTCCGTGTGTTGAAAGGGCCCGGCGCCGGATCGAGCGGGGCGGCGGCATGGCGTCGGGCACGAGCGCGTGATGCCAGGACCGGGGGCCGTCATGCCGTCATAATACGGGCGTCGAATATCCAAGCGAGCGAGGTCGGAATGAGCTGGATCCAGGGGTTGATGGTGGCGGCGGCCGTGCTGCCGTACGGGGCCGCGCTGGCGGCCAAGGCCGGCGGGCGCCGGTTCGACAACGACGATCCGCGCCCCTGGCTGGCCGCCCAGCAGGGCTGGCGGGCGCGCGCCAACGCGGCGCAGGCCAACCTGTTCGAGGGGCTGCCGTTCTTCTACGCGGCCGTGCTGTACGCCCTGTACGCCGGGGCGCAGCCGGGCCGGCTGGCCGGGCTGATGGGCGCCTGGGTGGCCCTGCGGGTGCTGTACGTGCTGGCCTATGTCCTGGGACGCGGCACGGTGCGCTCGATCATCTGGGGGGCCGCTCTGGCGGTGAATCTGGCGATCCTGTGGGCCTGACGTCCCGCAGCCCCTGCTGGTGCTGGGCGACCGCGTCGGGGAACAGGTCCCAGCAGGCCATGCACAGCGCGGCGAACAGCGGGCCGATGACGAAGCCGTTCAGGCCGAACACCGACAGGCCCCCCAGCGTGGAAATCAGCACTACGTAGTCGGGCAGCTTGGTGTCCTTGCCCACCAGGATGGGGCGCAGCAGATTGTCCAGCAGTCCGATGACCAGTACGCCGAACAGGATCAGGACGATGCCCTGCCACAGGGCGCCGGTGACCAGGAAGTAGACGGCGACCGGCACCCAGATCAGCGAGGCGCCCACGGCCGGCAGCAGGGACAGGAAGGCCATCATCACCCCCCAGAACAGGGACCCCTGGATGCCCAGGAAGGCGAACATCAGGCCGCCCAGCAGGCCCTGGGTGGCGGCGATGACGATGTTGCCCTTGACCGTGGCGCGCACCACGGTGGCGAATTTCTGGAACAGGCCGTGGCGGTGCGAGTCTTCCAGCGGGATCAGGCGCTTCAGCCTGGGCACGATGGCCGCCCCGTCGCGCAGCAGGAAGAACAGCAGATACAGCATGATGCCCAGGCCGACCACGAACTGGAAGGTGTTCTGGCCGATGTTGACCGCCTGCTTGGCCAGGAACTGGCTGGCCTGCAGGGCGCCGGTCGAGAGCTTTTCTCGGATGCTGAGCAGGTCGCCCAGGCCGAATGAATCCAGCCAGCCGTGCACGGAGGGCGGCAGGGCGCCGACGATCTGCTCGTAGTAGCCGCCCAGGTTCAACTGACCGGAATTGATGCGGGTGTACAGCCCCGCGACCTCGTTGGCGAGGGCGGCGGTGATGAACAGCATCGGCAGGATCACGATCAGGGTGATGCACAGCAGCGTCAGGAAGGCCGCCAGGTTGGGGCTGCGCCCGCCCAGGAGGCGCAGCAGACGCCGGTGCAGGGGGCTGAAGATCACCGCCAGCACGCCGCCCCAGAAGATCGCCGCGTAGAAGGGCAGCAGGATGCTGATGAAGGCGATCGAGACGGCGGTCAGCAGCAGCAGGAAGCTGCGGAAGTGCAAGGTGGGCATGGTCGTCGGGCCGTGGTGTCGGGGGCGTCAGTGGCGCCGGGCGTTGCGGATGCGATAGGCGATCGCGCCGATGATCAGCGCCGCCAGCGGCGTGCCGGCCAGCAGGGCCGTGCGGGGCGGCAGTTCGAATCCCAGCGTGAGGACGCCCTGGTACAGCAGCTTGAACAGACTGAACAGATAATAGCTGATGGCGATGATGGACAGGCCTTCCACCGCCTTCTGGATCTTGATCTGGGTTTCGGCGCGGGTGCTCAGGTTCTGCAGGATCTGGCTGTTCTGCTCTTCCATCTCGACCTGGACGCGGGCCTGGAGCAGGTTGCTCAGGTTGGACACGGCGCTGGCGATGCGGCCCAGGCGCTGGTCGGTCGAGGCGCAGTAGCGCACCGTGGGGCGGAAGCGCTGGGCGATGAAGGTGCCCAACTGCTGGCAGTCGCCGGTGCGGCTTTCGTGCAGTTCCGCGATGCGTTCGAAAACCAGCTGGGCGTAGGCCTCGGTGGCGCTGAAGCGCAGCCGCGTGCGGGCGCTGGTCTGGGTGATCCGGGCGGACAGGCGGGTGATGTGTTCCAGCAGGGCCTTGATGTCCTGGGGTTCGGCGCGGGCGTTGGCGTCGGACAGGGTGGCCAGTTCCTGTTCGTACTGGCGCAGTTCCGTGCCCAGGGCGCGGGCCACGGGCAGGGTCAGGGACGCCATCAGGCGGTAGGTCTCGACTTCGAACAGGCGGCGCACCATGCGGCCCAGCCGCCGGCCGTCGAGCTGCCGGTTGAGTACCAGCATGCGGTTCAGCCCGTTGCCGTTCAGGCGCAGGTCGCTCCAGACGGTCGCCTTGCCGTCGTCCAGGTTGGAGCCGACCGGGTCCTTGAAGCCGTAGTCGTCGATCGATCCGCGCCAGGTGGCCTCGGATTCCACGCAGACCTGGTCCGCGTTGATCAGCAGGGCGCTGTGGGCTTCGGCGACTTCGGCCAGGGCGGGAGGCAGGGCGGCCCAGGGCGTGGCCTGGGCGCCGGGCATCACCAGGGTCAGGGTCAGGAATTCGGTGTGCCGTTCCCATTTCAGACGCGCGCCGCCCACCGGGAATTCGCCCTGGGGCAGGGACGGATCGGCCAGCGCGACGTGGCGGTCGCACAATGAGCGGACGATGGTTTCCGCCGCCTCGTGCTCGTCCAGGAAGGCCAGGTGAAAGACCTGGGCCGGCGCGTCGAAGTACATCGAGGGACGGGCGTGCAGCTCGTTGTGCAGGGCGTTTCGGTGCGGATGCATGCGGCGGGTCGGGGCGGGAAACTGAAAAGGAACCCAGTGTATCGGAAGTCCCGGCGCGGAAGTGTGAAAAACGAAAAACGCCTCGGGCGTGGCCTCGAGGCGTCGAAGGAAACCCGGACGCGAGGGAGGGGCGCGTCCGGGGAGCGGTCCGGCTCGCTCAGGCCGGGGTCTTGGGCGCCTTGGCGTGGTGCGTCTTCATGCTCTTCTGGTGCCCCTTCGTCGCCTTGGCGTGATGGGTGGCCATTTTCTTGCCGGCATGCTGCGGGGCGGATTGCGCGGCGGGCTGGCCGGCGGGCGCGTCGGCGGCAAAGGCGGATGCCGTGGTGAGACCCAGGGCGGCGGCCGAGCAGGCGACCAGGAAAGCAATGCGGGAACGTGTCGTCATGACATCAACTCCAGAGAACGCCCCGACACCCTTGTGTCCGGGCCGGTGGCGGACCACCTGATGCTCAGAACGTCCGGCGGGATGGAAGTTCGTCCCGGCATTTCCGCCGTTTGTAATGCCGTGTTTCGCCGGCCGCCGGGCGGGAGCGCGCGGAATCAGGCGCGGCGCGGATTCCCGCCGGATGGCCCGCCAGGGCCGGATGCAGGTGATTACGAGGCTGACGGCGGGTTGAACGCGAACGATCCGGCGCGCCGTCCGGACCGGCGGCTTCGCGTCAATGCGCGGCTTCCGGCGCCGGATACACGACCGCGCCGTCGTCCCGGATCACGGCGCCCGGCGTCAGGCTGGCCGGCTCCAGCCGGCCTGCGCCCATGATGTGGAACACGGGGATGCCCCGGGCGATCAGGTGGTCGGCCACGATGCGCCGGTGGCAGCGCCACCAGACCGATTCGGCGCACATCATGACGGTGGGGCACGCCCGGCCCTGCGCGATCAGCGTTTCCAGCCCTTGGCGGAATGCATCGCCCAGCGCGTAGTCCGCATAATGGTGGAAGCTGTCGTTTTCCCAATAGCCGTTGGTGTCGGGCGGCACCGTTTTCGACTTGCCGCGCAGGCCGCCCAGGTCGGCCATGTGCGCGTAGCCGATGCCGTGCGCCGCCAGCACACCGGGCAGGGTGTCCCTGTTGAACTGGGGATTGGAGCGCGAGCGTGGCACCGTGCGGATGTCGGCCAGGAACTCGATGCCGGCCTGGACCAGCAGGGCGATGAAATCATCCAGGCCGTGGTTCGAGTGGCCGATGGTGTAGAGAGGGCTCGTCATGGATCGACGATAATCCCTGGCGAGGGCGGCGGACAAGCCGGACGGTGAGTCGCCGGCCGCCCGCCGGACCGGATGGAGGACAGGCGATGGACAGGATGCGACTCGACAAATGGCTGTGGGCCGCCCGTTTCTACAAGACCCGCAGCCTGGCGACGCACGAGATCGACGCCGGGCGGGTGCTGGTCGGTGGCCAATCCGCCAAGCCGGCCCGCGAGATCGCCGTGGACGACGTGATCGAAGTGCGCCGCCCCGGCAATCCGCCGGTGCGGGTCCGGGTGCGCGAGCTCAGCCTGGTGCGCGGACCGGCGCCCCGGGCCGCGCTGCTGTACGAGGAAACCCCCGACAGCGTGGCGGCGCGGGAACATGCCGCCGAGATGCGCCGCCTGGCGCCCGAACCGGCCCGGGATTTCGAGGAAGGCCGCCCCACCAAGCGCGACCGCCGGCAGATGGAGCGGTGGCGGGGGCGCTAGCTAGCTCGGCGCGAGGCGCCGGGATATCCCGGCCCTCGCCTTCCGGCAGTAGATCGCGCAGGCGACCGGGATCAGCGTGGGCAGGACGATGTAGAGCGGAGAAAACACCGGGCTGTGGAAGTGGTCCAGCGGCGTGGCGTCCCGGATGTCGTAGAGTCCCAGCGCGTCGAAGCCCAGGTCGAGGCACAGGTAGCCGATCAGGTGATAGCTCATGATGGCCTTCGATTCCCTGCCGGTCGCCTCGAACAGGTCCATCTTCTCGCTGGACAGCACCCAGGACAGGTAGAACGTCGAATAGATGCCGCAGCAGATCCTGGCGAACGACATGAGGAATCCGTCCGGGTATTTGCTCCAGGCCATCACGACCGCGTGGTCGAAGCCCGTCCGCGAGGAAACGTACATGACGAAGAACGCGGCGATGAAACCGTACAGGTTCAGGCCCTTCCACAGGAACGGCCTGGCCACGTAGCCGGCCAGGTAGAAGGCGGACGCGACGCAGCATTGGCTCAGGTAGTTGTCGCCGATGTCCCGGCCGGTCTGGAACCGGTCGGCGAAGGTCTCCATGCCCAGGTATCCCAGCGCCAGGATCGCCAGGACGTAGGCGCAGGATGCGAATTTCCACTCGCGCGTCGCCTTGATGAGCGGAAACAGCGCGGACGAGGTGACCGCATAGCAGACGATGAACCAGAGGACGAGGAAATAGGTGTTCCGCTCGAAGTTCGTCTGGTAGTTGGCGCGCAGGATCTCGAGGATCGAGCCGCCGAACGGGTCGCCCTGGATGTCGGCGCCCAGGCCGTTCCTGAACAGGACCGCCATCGAGCCGATCACCAGATAGGTCGAGACCGCGTACAGCACGTGCTTCCTGGCGATTCCCGCGTAGAACTTCCGCGCGCCGGCGCGCGGATCGAGCAGCAGCCCGCCGATGAAGAAGAACAGGGGCATGTGGAAGGTGTACGGCCGGTAGAAATCGAACAGCGCCCCCTGGTAATGGCCGATGACCACCATGACGATGCCCATGGCCTTGGCATAGTTGATCGCCCGGGATTCGCGCTGGGTCGGTTTGTCGTGGATGTGGCGCTCCATCTGCTGCCTTCGCGATGGCGTGGTGCTGCGCGGCCCGGCGCGGGGACCGCATCACCGTATTGCCGGAACTGAAAGCGTAGCATTGGCGATTGCCGCGAAAGAGCGGGATGGGCATGTGCGAAGTAAGCGTGCGTCACAGGATGTGGCGGCAAAGACCTCAAGGTATTCTGTTAACATATTAATTAAATAAACACCCTCCAGCCTGTGAGAGAGGAGCCTGCCCTTCCGCAATTCCGGTTCCGGGCCGCCATGAGCCATTGGATACTCAGGAGCGCCAGACATGAACTCCGGGCAACGCCTCGCCAGCATCCCGATCCTCGATCTTGGCCAGGTCTACGATCAGCGCTACGCCGACGCCGACTTTCACTACGATGGTCATGGCCGTCTTTCCGAATTCTTCGGCCGTAGTGTGGCGGTGCATCGCCATGACCGCTTCTTCCAGATCCATTACATCCACAACGGCCATGTCCATCTCTACCTGGATGACTTGCAATATCGCCTGGAAGGTCCGCTGTGTTTCCTGACTCCGCCCGGCGTCCCCCATGCCTTCGTCACCGATGCGGCCTGCGAAGGCCAGGTCATCACCGTGCGTCAGCAGCTGGTATGGAAACTGTTCGAGAGCGAAGCCACCTTGTCTCTCCGGCTGAACCGGCCATTGTGCGTCAGTCTGGGCGAGCAGCAGGACGAGGCAGCCCGCATCGCCGCGCACCTGGGGCCCCTGTTCCATCAGGTAGCCGACGAATTCGTCTGTCAACGCGACGGCCGCGAGGCCAACCTGCTGGCGCTGCTGCGGCTGATCCTGGCCAACCTGTTGCATCTGGCGCAGCGGGCACGGCATGACAGTCCCGTGCCGGCCCGTGACCTGCTGCAGTTTCACCGTTTCAACCAGTTGGTGGAGGCCCGCTACACCGAACACTGGCCGCTGCAGCGCTATGCTGGCGAGCTGGGCCTGACCACCGCGCGGCTCAACCTGATCTGCCGACGCCTGGCGGGCATGTCATCCAAGCAGTTGATCTTCGAGCGTCAGTTGCAGGAGGCCAAGCGTCTGCTGTTGCATAGCGGCCAGTCAGTCAACCAGATATGCTTCGCCCTGGGTTTTCACGACCCGGCCTACTTTTCGCGATTTTTCCGTCGCCATGTCGGCATGCCTCCGAGCGACTACCTTTCGAGGCGGGTCATTGCTGCGGAGCCTTGCGAAAAGTCCAAGATTAACGGCGAAAGCTGCATTCAGCGACCCACATCCGCGCTCCTATCATAGTGCCTCCAATAGCTAGAAACAGCGGAGACACCATGCCCCCCGAAAACATATGCCCCGATCAATTCCGTGCCGGCGGCAGCCGCCCGTTCGCTGGCGGAGAACATCTGGCCAGCCTGCGCGGCGATCCCGAGGCCTCGACGGAAGGAGCTCGCTCATGCAGTTCCATCTGAACGGTTTCAAGCCCGGCAATTACCAGGTTCCTGACGAGGCGCGTGAGCCTGATCCGCCGCCGCCGATGGCCGATCTGCCGAAAGAAGTCGATGTGCTGATCGTCGGTTGTGGCCCGGCGGGCCTGGCGCTGGCGCGGCAGTTGGCGGATTTTGCCAATATCAAGACCTGCATCGTCGAGCAGAAGTCCGGGCCGATGCTGTTCGGTCAGGCGGATGGTATTTCCTGCCGTACCATGGAAATCATGGAGGCCTTCAACAGCAGTGAGCTGCTGGTGAAGGAGGCCTATCAGTTGCACCAGAATGCCTTCTGGGAGTCGGATGCGCGGAATCCGCAGCGGATCAAGCGCACGCATAAGGTGGCGGATGCGCGGTTGGGGCTGTCCGAGTTTACCCACGGGGTGGTCAACCAGGCGCGCTTGCACGACATTCTGCTTGACGGCATGGCGCATTCAATCACGCATCTGGTACCGCATTACAACCGCCGCTTGCTGGAACTGGCGGTGGATCGGAGCTTGACTCAGGACCTGCGCGCGCATCCGGTCACTGCGACCTTCGAGCGCAACGATGCCAGTCAGTCGGGCAAGGTCGAAACCGTCAAGGCCCGCTATGTGGTGGGTTGTGATGGCGCCCGCAGCGTGGTGCGCAAGAGTCTGGGAATCGAGCTGCAAGGCGACTCGGCCAACAAGGCCTGGGGCGTGATGGATGTGCTGCCGATCACGAATTTCCCGGATATCCGGGTCAAGAGCTTCATCCAGTCGAAAGACAATGGCGCGGTGATGCTGGTCCCGCGTGAAGGCGGCTATCTGGTGCGCCTGTATGTCGAACTCGATCTGCTGGGCAAGGATCAGCGCGCTTCACAGCTGAACCTGAGTGCCGATGACCTCATCGCCAGGGCCAGGCGGATCATGAATCCGTATTGGCTGGAGGTAAAGGAGGTCGCCTGGTGGTCGATCTACGAGGTCGGGCAGCGCGTTGCCGAGCGCTTTGACGATATCCCGGCGGGCAGTCCGGATGGTCTGGTTCCGCGCGCCTTTGTCGCCGGGGATGCCTGCCATACCCACAGCCCGAAAGGAGGTTGGGGCCTGAATACCTCGCTGCCGGATACCTTTAATCTGGGCTGGAAACTGGCGGCGGTGCTTCAGGGCGGATCGCACCCGAAACTGCTGCGGACTTACGAGGCCGAGCGCCGCAAGGTGGCCTTCATGCTGATCAACGCCGACCGCGAAATGTCGGCGCTGGTCGCCACTCGCCCACATGCCGGGAAAGACGCGTCATTGGCGAAAACCGGTACCGTCGACATAGAAAATTTCATCGCCCGCCAGAATGGATTTATTGCCGGCACCTCGATTGGCTATGACGAATCCTGGCTCTGTACGGGACATGAGAATCAGGCGCTGGCGAGCGGGTTCCCGATCGGGCAGCGTTTCCATTCCGCCCGGGCCGTGCGCGTGGCGGACGGTCGCCCGGTGCAGTTGGGTCATCTGAACAAAGCGGATGGCCGCTGGCGCATCTTCATCTTCGGCGATGCGGAAAGCCCGCTGGATGCGGCCTCCAGGTCGGCCGGACTGATCGGGTTCCTGGCTGACGCTGATACCTCTCCGGTGAAAAAATATACTCCGGCCGGGGCGGATGTCGACTCGGTGATAGAAGTCTGCGCCGTGTTCCAGCAACAGGATCTGGCCATCGAAGACATGCCGGATTTCCTCTGGCCCGCAAAGGGGAAATACGGCCTGCGCGATTACGAGAAAGTCTTCCAGACGAACGAGATGCACGACATCTTTGAACAGCGGGGCATCGATCGCTTGAATGGCTGCATCGTGCTGGTCCGCCCGGACCAGCACATCGCCAATATCCTGCCGCTTGATGCCCATGCCGGGCTGAGCCGGTTCTTTGATGGGTTCATGCTGAGGTAGATCTGCCCACCCGGCCGGATCGTCAGGGGCACGCGGATGCCGGAAAGCAAAACGCCAACCCGGAGGGTTGGCGTTTTGGCTTGAATTTCTTGGCTCCCCGACCAGGGCTCGAACCTGGGACCTGCGGATTAACAGTCCGTCGCTCTACCGACTGAGCTATCGGGGAACTGCGAAGAAGCGAAACTATAGCATAAATTTTGATGCGCGCGCAAAGCTCAATGCGCGCTGTGTTGGTGCAACGTGAGAATGTCCGGTCTGTGCAAAGTAGAAATGTCCGCTTCAATGGTGTGAACCACACTACCGAGGCGGGCAGGGACGATGATCACGATGAGCCAGAAGGAAGTGAGCAGACTGCGGGTGCTGGAGC
>JACDJA010000832.1_pt1 | contig 30742 bp, 29 predicted proteins | sample 7449241 | NCBI WGS metagenome assembly JACDJA01 (sample SAMN14253289, study PRJNA609438) | sludge metagenome | isolation source: initial anaerobic sludge | collected 2018-12-20 | reverse complement strand
CATGCCTACTAAGCATAGACAACCTCTCTATATATTCCCTAGAAAATGGAAAAATCTCAGTACAAAGCGAAGGAGCTAATATTTTTACAGAAGACTCATATATACCAAATATTGATAACCATATAGCAATTAAAATAGAAGATACAGGAAGTTCTTTGTATTTGAATGGAAACAAATCTAATACTTCATTAGCAGTAATATTTAGTAATGAAGGCATCTACAGGTTAGGAAATGGTTGTATCGATACACAAGCGCTAGCAGAGGCCTCTGTAAGTAACCTAAGAATATCTCAAGATGAGAATATAGATGTATATTCTGTATTTAGTGTAGAAGATAGGGAATATATATTTAAACCGGTATTCACAGCTAAATTACACAATCCCTCTAGTTTTTCTTCTGTTGAAAATAGGAGTGTATATGTAAGAGAAGAAAACACTACTACCTCTAACTATGTACAAAATCTTAATATAGGAGACACAATCTCCATTCAAGAAATAGTAGGGGATAAAGAGTATATATTGGAGGGAGAAGTCATCGCTATTAACAAGGGCACGGGTTTAGTTGAAGTAAAAGAGTGGAGCGGAGAATTTCCTACCGAAGGGCTAACAGAGAATGCAAATGTATACAAATGGCAAAGAGAATATATACCTTTGAAAAAGTATATAGTTTCTCAAGAGAATCTAGCGACTCTTTTCCTCAATGGAGGAGACAATTTTGAGGTAAAAGAGGTTGAATTAATAATGCCAGTTAAGGAAAGTGAATACGCTTCATACTTTGGTAATGTTGAAAGCCCATACCTTCAGTACAAGGTCATATTTACATCCAAAATGACATACTTGTCACCATATCTTTCAGGAGTTAACATCAACTATAATTCTGCCGGACCAGCTATGGATCAAATAATGAGGCATGGTCAGTGGTTTAATAATGGAGAGAAACAACCATATTGGTGGGCTAAATAAAAAAGTTAATATAATATATACTTAGGTATGTCATCTTTAAAAAGCAGTTTAGGAGAAAACAATAAATTCATACTCTTAGCAGTAGCACTCTTAGCAATATCAATGATAATACTGTTTGCAATGAACAAAGGATTGTACAATCCGAGTATTCCAGTACAAACATATTCACAAGCAGAACAGTTCATAGAAGAAGGGGTAGACTACCAAATAACGGTAAAAACGGTATACGGAAATATAAACATTGATTTGTATGAACAAAAAGCTCCTGAGAATGTAAATAGTTTACTGTTTTTAATAAGTAAGAGATATTACGAAGACCTAACATTCCATAGGGTAATAAAGGACTTTGTAATACAAGCAGGAGATACAAAAGGAGATGGTACAGGTAATCCTGGATATAGTGTGAGCCTAGAGAATACGCAGGAAAGCTTCTTGGACTACACTGTAGGAATGGCTAATGCTTCACAGTTTTTCATAGTATTACCTAACTCAGACAAAACAGATTTTAATGGTAAGTTTACACCCATAGGGAGAGTAACTACTGGCTTTGCAGTAGTAGATTCAATTGCAAAAGTAGAGGTTGATGAAAACTACAAGCCTCTTAATGATGTAGTCATTGAATCAATTCAAATTACAGAACAACCTGCTACAGGTCTTTAATATTCAGAAGATATTCATATTAATCATCTACAATCTTTGTAGATGGAATCCTCAATTGAAACAAAAAACATTCTAATTCTACTCTCACTCTTTTTACTAGGCTTTTTAGTAGGTATTACAATATCCAATATAGAAAAGGAAAACATTGATTTACTCTTAAGTCAACTAAGAAAGGAAAGTACTCTAGATATACAGATAGAGGAAGTAGAAGAGGTAAAAGAAGTTGTAGTAGTAGAGGAGGAAGAAGAAATAGATCCATGTCCAGTAAGGGTAGATATTGCAGGAGCTGTTAAAAATCCAGGTGTTTACTGTTTAGAAAAAGACAGTGCAGTAATAGATGTGATTAGAAAGGCAGGGGGATTAATACCTAGTGTTGCTTACAAATACTTAGGTATGAAAGTAAATCTAGCCACATTGCTAACAGATAACTCGAAGATATACATACCTTTTGAAGAGGATTCCATCTGTGAGCTATTACAATTCAAATTACCTAAAGATGTAACAAATATCACAGAGCCAAAACCTCCTGAGGAGCAAGAGAACACTCAGAATGAGTGTATAAGTATCAATAGTGCTACATTAGAAGAATTAGACTCTCTAGATGGTGTAGGACCCTCTACAGCCCAAAAGATAATAGATGGTAGGCCATACGAAGTGTTGGAAGACTTACTTAATGTAAGTGGGATAGGGGAAGCTACCTTTGAGAAATTTAAAGATCAGATATGCTTGTAAAAGCACTAAGATATATACTATGCAGAATTCTTTGTTTAATACTGTTTTTCAAAGATTTTAAGGTAATAGCACTCTGTTTTACAATTTTAATAACTGTAATCTTAATACAAAATAGCCTAGAGGAAGAGGTTTTCTCATCTCTTATTTACAATTTAGACTTAATTCTCTCCCATGTACCTTTTTTACCATTTCTAATACTCGTCTTCTTAGTTTCACAGAGGGGTGTTTTTACTGTTCACAATTTAGTATCAATTGCAATTGCGCTTTGTTTGATTGCTTTCTTTGTAGCTTCTTCTTTGCATTCAACATATTCAAAAATCTTGCCAAAAATTCAAAGCGTCCAAAGTTTCACTGATAAAACTGTCTCTTTAGAAGGTAAAATACTCTCAGTAGAAAACAGTGGCCAGTACATATTGGAGAGTAAAGCTAATCAAGTTGGAGATATTTTACTTAAAGTAGGAGAGTATACTGATTTACAACCAGGTTTTTATTGTAAAATATCAGGAATACTTGTGGAACCAGAAAGTTTTGAAGACTTTGATTACAAAAGATATCTTTACAGAAAGGGGATATACAGTATTTTAGAAGTAAATGAATATGAATGTAGTGAGAAAGGATTTAACTTACTCTTACTTAGATCTAAGTTAGAAAAAGTAATAACAAGAGGACTCTCAGAGCCGGAAGCGTCGCTTTTAATAGGGGTACTTTTTGGAAGTAAGCGTATCTTTACTAAAGATTTTAATCTAGCATTACAAAATTCAGGACTCTCACATATCATATCTGCATCTGGATACAATGTAGCCTTAGTTGCATCTGTTGTAGACAGAGTATTCAAGGGATATACAGGTAAAATATCGATATTACTTAAAATATTAGCAATATGGAGTTTCTCTACATTCGCTGGACTCTCATCATCACTCATTAGAGCTTCTACAATGAGTAGTATTCATCTCTTTGCATTACTTTTGGGTAGAGATATACCAAAAGGTGTACTGATAATATTCTGTATTACTGTATTAGTATTAATTAATCCATTCATAATACATGATATTGGATTCTTACTCTCATCTAGTGCAACAGTGGGCTTAATATTTTTTCCTAAGTGTTTTAATGTAAAAAATAGTTGGGTAAAAGACTCTTTGCTGCCTACAATTACATGTACGATATTTACATTACCAGTAGTAATATATTTTTTTAACAAGGTCTCCTTAATTTCTGTATTAAGTAATCTTGTAGCAGGGCCAATAGTGCAAAGTACCGTTGGGTGGGGAATATTTGTGGTACTGTTAAATACCATAAGTAAGATATTCCAACCTCTTTTCTTTGTACCTTTTGTACAACTTAATTTGTTTAAATATGTAGTAGAGATATCCTCTGTAATACAGCCAATACAGTTTGATTTTGATTCAAAGATATTAGTATTAGTAATACTCGTATGTATATTTACCTTCTGTTTGTTAAAATATCCAATATCTAATGAAAATTACTACCTTAAAAAAGCTAAATCTCTCCTTAATTAGCATATTACAGTTTTCACTTTGGGTAATCATATTTCTTGTATATCTACTTAGTGTAAAGCCTTCAGATATAGTTGTATTTTTAAACGTTGGACAGGGAGACGCAATATTAATTCAAAAAGGAGAGATACAGTTACTTGTAGATGGTGGTAATGGTAAAGAAATTCTTTATGAATTACCTAAATATATGCCTTTCTATGACAGGCATATCGAATATTTACTACTTACGCACCCTCATGATGACCATTTGGTAGGTTTACTTCATGTATTGGAAAGCTATGATATAGGAGAGATCCTTTACTACCCTGTCTGCTACGAAAACAACAACTATGAGACCCTATTATCAAACTCTACAAAGAAGAGAATGGTCAGTGCTGGAGACACTATAAGTCTAGATTCTTTGGAGATAGATATAATATGGCCTAGAGAAGGGGAGTTAACTATTCAAAATTGTATTAAGCCTTGGAATGGTAATATAAACAACGATTCTTTAGTATTACAATTTGAATATCTAAACAAAAAATTCATACTAATGGGTGATGCAGAGAAGGAAGTAGAATCTATTCTGATTTCAGAGGGAGTAGTAAGTGGTAAATATGACATCTTGAAAGCAGGGCACCACTGCTCAAAAACCTCAAATAGTGAAACCTTCTTAAAAGTCATTACTCCTGGCTATGCCATATGTTCATGTGGAGAAGGGAATAAGTTTGGACATCCAAGTAGTGAAACTTTAAATATCTTCGACTCCCTTGCTGTTCAATACTTGGTAACATATGAGCAGGGAAACATACAGATTAAGTAGTGGATATGATAAAATTAGGAGGTAATGTACTCGTAGCTCAATTGGATAGAGCATTGGTTTGCGGAACCAAAGGTTGACAGTTCGATTCTGTCCGAGTACGCACAGTAGACTAGGGTCTACAGAAAGATTGTCTTAAAGGGACGAATCAATAGGCCTGGGACATAAATGTGCACTCGTAGCTCAATTGGATAGAGCATCGGTCTTCGGAACCGAGGGTTGAGGGTTCGACTCCTTCCGAGTGCGTTTTTGTAGTATACTTTTTAAATATATGATTAAAGTAAAAGAAGAGATATCAAAAGAGCTTTTATCAATACTTAAGCAATTAGGCTCATCGAAAGAGGATGTAATAGTTGAGTTGCCTCAAGATACTAAACATGGGGATCTAACTTCTAATGTGGCAATGCAAATATCTAAAGAGTTGGGTATATCTCCAAGAGAGATAGCAGAAAAGATAGTAGAGAGATTTCCTCGAGTTGAATATTTAGAGAAAATAGAGGTAGCAGGTCCTGGCTTTCTTAACTTCTACCTTTCAAATGATTACCTTCTGAAGCTTCTTAAGGATACACTAGAAGAGAAAACTTTCGAATTGGATATAAACAGGGGGAAGAGGTATATGATTGAATATACAGACCCTAATCCATTTAAAATACTTCACATCGGTCATCTGTATACGAATATGGTAGGAGAGTCTTTTGCAAGGCTTCAAGAGGCTCTAGGAGCCCAGGTGTATAGGGCTAACTACCAAGGTGATGTAGGTTTGCATGTTGCAAAGACAATGTATGGCTTAAAACTTCTTTTTAAAGAAGAAGGTATCTCCTTTAATGATCTTAAGCAAAGAGATTTAGTAGAAAGAGTAGAGTATTTAGGCAAGGCATATATGCTTGGATTCAATAGATATGATGATTTGAAAGAAGAAGAGGCAATCTCAAGAGTAAAAGATATCAATTACTACATCTTCTCAATATATATTCCTTCTTTAGAAAAAAAAGAATACTTCTCGCAGCTAGAAGAGATTGGTATGAAAGAATGGTATATGGAAGGAAAGGAGTGGTGTTTAGAGTATTTTGAAAGGATATACAAAAGAACTGGTAGTAAGTTTGATAGCTATTACCTTGAGAGTGAAATGTCTAACAAAGGATTAGACTTAGTTAAAAACAACACAGCACCTAATGGGAAAGCTATTTTCCAAGAAGATGAGGGCTCTATAATTTACAGAGGTGATGAATCTAAGGGTCTACATACCCGAGTTTTTATCAACAGAGAAGGTCTTCCAACATACGAGGCAAAAGAGCTAGCTCTGGCGTTTAAGAAGTTTGAGGATATTGATTTGGATGAGTCAGCAATGATAACGGCGGATGAGCAAAGTGGGTACTTCAAAGTGGTTTTAGACTCCCTCTCGCAGTTGGACCCAGAGATTGCCAGCAAGTCAAAACACTTCTCTCATGGTATGGTAAAGTTGCCAGGTTCAGAAAAAATGTCTAGTAGAAAGGGGAAGATAATTGGAGGGGAATGGTTGTTAGATGAGACTCGAAAGAGAGTATTTGCTACTATGAAATCAACTAAGGATTGGTCAGATGAAGATGTGAATCGAATTAGTGACAAAATTGCAGTTGCAGCTATTAAGTATGCTTTCTTAAAAGTTTCTGTTGGGAAAGATGTAATATTTGATTTTGATAAATCTATTAGCTTTAATGGTGATACAGGTCCATATCTGCTCTATGTATATGCTAGGTGTAGATCTATTCTTGAAGGTCGAGAATATAGTTCCTCTCAGGATGACCGGAAGATTGAGAATGCCGATGTTAAGAACTTAATTAGGGGGATTAGCAGGTACAAGGATACTCTGCTAGTATCTTCTCTTTACTACTCTCCAAACATACTTTGTTCATATCTGTTCGATTTGGGTCAAACATTTAATACTTTTTATCAAAATGTAAGAGTATTAGAATCAGAAGAGAAGGAATTCTTACTCTCTGTAGTTGATGCTACCTCTAAAGTAATGAAACATGGTCTCTCTGTTTTAGGTATAGATGTTGTTGAGAGAATGTAATTAATTTCTCACTCTTTTTATATATGTTTTTCAAAAAATATTGGATATTTTTTATCGCTATTTTCTACATACTTCTTCCTACAGATCTAATACCAGATGTAATACCTATTTTAGGAGGAATAGATGATTCGCTAATTGTTATCTTGGGGTTAATAAAAAGATATGTAGATTACAGAAAAGAGCCAAAAAGTAACGGAGTGTAGTTCAGATGGCTAGAACGCTACGTTCGGGACGTAGAGGTCACCTGTTCGAGTCAGGTCACTCCGATTGAATATATATGAGAAATATCAAAAAGAAAACAAAAGAAGATCTCTCAGATATTGAGATTGTAAATCTTCTTAAAGAGGATATAGATATGTATGCCGTACTGATTGAAAGGTATGAGAAGCAGTTAATGGTATATATAAGAAGGATACTCTTTGTTTCAGTAGAGGATGCAGAAGACATACTACAAGAGATCTTTATTAAGGTATATAGGAATATGAATAGCTATAACCCTAAATATAAATTCTCTAGTTGGATATACAGAATTGCTCACAATGAAGCAGTCTCATATTTAAGATCCAAGAAGAGAAAACAGCTCTCAAAGAATGTTAGTAGTGTTGAAGATGATATATTTGATAAGATACCTTCAGATATTGATATAGAGGGAGAATATATTAAAAAAGATAGTATAAAGACAGTGGCACAAGCATTGAAGAACTTAGATTCTAAATATAGGGAGGTATTAATACTGAGATTCTTTGAAGAAAAGGAATATAATGAGATATCAGAGATACTACATATACCTAGTGGTACTGTAGCATCATTAATAAACAGGGGTAAAGAAAAGCTTAAAATATTAATGGAAAAAGATGGGAGAAATATCTAAAAAGGTACTAAAAAAGATAAAGAAGGAAGAGATAAAGCCAGTAAGTAGGCTGTCCTTTCTTCTTAAGAATTCTTTCCTTTGGACTTTGTTTGGTATTAGTATCATTTTTGGATCAATAGGGTTTTCAATTGTTCTCTTTATGCTCGAAAGAACAGATATCTCTACATATCTCTCATCAGTTAATTCCCCTATTAAACTAATTTTGATATCAATACCATTGCTTTGGGTATTCTTAACAGTTCTTTCATTAATACTTGGGTATATTAATTTTAGAAATACACAGAGAGGATACAGATTTGAATTTATCAAAGTATTTCTACTAAACATACTCTCTGTAATACTGCTAGGATCGTTGCTACATCTAGTAGGTGGTTCCCTTGTATTTAATACTCTCTTTGAAAGAAATATACCATTCTATACACAGGTAGCAGATAGCAGATATGCAGTATGGAATAGGCCAGAGGAGGGATTCCTAGCAGGTAAGATAGTGAGAATAGAGAAGGTAGGTGAAAGTATGCTAGTTCTTTCTCTAGATGATGATGAGTATACAGTCCTTTATGAGCAAGCGCGTATAAGGCCGCTGGCAAATATAGAGATTGGTGAGATTATAAAAATAAGAGGAAAGCTAGTAGAGGAGAACTCTTTCGAAGCATTCGACATCATGCCTTGGGATGGTCGTGGACGTCATATGCAAGAAATTCAAAAATAATTCGTAATACATAATAGAGAGGTAAAACTCTTCTATTTAATTTTTTATCCACCTTAGCATGAAATACAAGCTACTAGCTTTAGGTGTTATTGGTATAGCATCTGCAAGTATACTAGGTTTTCTAGCATCCGATGCAAGTGCATACAGAGGAGACTACACCCAAGTAGGACCTAATCACACTGAAGAGAGGCATGCTCAAATGCAAGAAGTCATGGAAACCAAGGATTATGAAACTTGGAAAGAAATGATGACAGAGGATGGAAGGACTCCAGGAGTATTAAGAAAGATTGATACACAGGAGAAATTCGAAGCCTTTGTTCAAGCAAGAGAGATGGCTTTAGAGGGTGATACTGAGGGCGCTAATGAGATTAGAGAATCTCTAGGAATGGGCCAAGGTCAAGGAAATGGGGGAATGCGTGGTAATGGAAATTGTAATAGATAGAGACTCGCCTATCTAGAAGTTAAGCTCTCCTTTAGGGAGAGCTTTTCTTTTCTGCAAGGGATTCTGGGTGCTAATTAGCACTTACCCCAACTATTTGATACCTCCTAATTGTCCACATGCACCTTTGACATCATCTCCATATGACTTCCTTACAGTACATGTAATATTTCTTTCTTCTAAAATTTTCTTAAACAGATTTGTATTTTTAGATTTCTTAAAATCAAAACAGCTATTCTCGTTGTAATCTATTAAATTTACTAAAGCTAAACGATTCTTTAATAGTAAGCTCAACTCTTTAGCGTGCTGTGTAGAATCATTAATACCCCTGAGTAGTACATACTCATATGTAATCCTTTTGTTTGTTTCTTGGGTATATGAATCTAACACTCTAAAGAGATCGATTAGTTTGTTTTTGATTGATATATTAGGCATTAACATATCTCTGAGCTCTTGATTAGGAGCATGTAAACTGACTGCTAACTTGACACCATATTTCATATTTAAGAACTTTTTAAGGTTTGGAATGTATCCTGCCGTGGAAATGGTAATTCTTCTTTTACCAATATCGAACTTCTCTTTGTCTAGTAAGATTTCTACAGAGCGTGTAACACTCTTAAGGTTAAGCATGGGTTCACCCATACCCATGTATACAATATTTGTTACTTTCTTACTCTCTAGTTTAAGTATTTTTGCAAAATACAGTATCTGCTCTACAATCTGATGCTCACTGAGTAATTCATCTAAACCCATTTGACCAGTAGCACAGAATATACAGCCTACAGGACAACCACTCATACAGCTTACACATACAGTATTACGATCTTTTTCTCTCATTAAAACACTTTCTAAATATGATCCTTTAGAGGTTTTAAAAAGTACTTTCTGAGTATTTTTGTCTTTAGATATCTGAGAAGAAACCACAGTTAGTAGGGGTAATTGTATTTCTTCCTTAAGTTTCTCCCTTACATCTTTTGGTAATGTAGACATTTCATCAAAAGAAGAAAGGAACTCTTTGTAGTAATGATTATTTAGCTGTGATATCCTATAGGTAGGAAGTGAGTATTTTTTACAAAATTTTTCAAACATACCCCAAATTATATTCCAAAAAATATATGTTTAATAGCGCAGAATTAAAAAGATTTAAACCAATACTACCAGCTAGGTACAATACTGCTGCATATTTAGAATGGAAGAAGTATTTCTTTCGCTTAAATACCTCTATACCATCTATATATATGGATAGATTAGATATCCCTATTAGAAATTTCTTAATATATTCATGTTTAGAGAGTATAGAGGAGGGTAAGGTACCAATTGTTGTCTTTAGTAAGGAGATTACTCCCAATCTTGCTCTTAATTTCCCATAAAATTGGTTTAATGATTTCTTTGGTACATTGAAACAGTTAAAAGTAGAAGGTGTAATTGTGACAGACAGTAGTGAAGAAGGTAAGGATATTAATATGTGGATTAGAAATGTATTAAAAGAAGAAGAGTGTAGAGATTGGATGGTAGAAGAGGTTGAAAGTTTTCAGGAGATAGAGGGGGTTTGTGATAGATATATGGAAATGATTGAAGAAAGGAGTAAGATTAATATAGAATATAAGAATATTAGATAAGTTTAGTATTTACTGCTCATGGCTGTTCAATTTGATTACCTTGCTCCCAAAGGATGGAAGCCCAAAAACCCTGATAAAGATTACCTAATTACATATATTGATATAGAGTTAGCAGATGGAATAGGTGATGATAAGTTTGAAGATGCCGCCGCTAGTTGTGCTGCAGAAAGTTCTACTGGTACATGGACAGAGGTATATGCTGGTAAGAACTCTGGTGTAAAAATGGCAGACAAGCTCAAAGCTGTAGCATATGATTTAGAACCTAAGACTAAGACATTTAAGATAGCTTATAAAAAAGAACTCTTTGAAGAGGGTAATATGGCTGGTATATTAGCTGGTATCGCTGGAAATATTGATGGTATGAAGATGCTGAAGGCTTTTAGATTAATAGATGTCCGATTCCCAGAAAGTATTGTTAAAAGTTTCCCTGGTCCTCAATTTGGTATTTCTGGAGTACGTGAGTTTATGGGTATAGAGAGTGGACCATTGCTTTGTACTGTACCAAAACCTAAGGTAGGTAGAACAGCAAAGGAGCAAGCAGAATTAGCTAAGATTCTCTTTACTGCTGCTAATGGTGAGTATCACGGTATTAAAGATGATGAGAATTTAACAAGTCTTTACTTTAATAAGTTTGAAGACAGATGTAAGAGAGTACATGCTGTAAGAAGAGATATTGAGAAGAAGACAGGTAAGAAAAAATTCTATCTTTGTAATATCACACACTCTGATATGGATATCATGATGGAAAGAGCAGAAATGATTAAGAAAGAGGGTGGTAGGTGGTTAATGTTGGATGTTGTAACTACTGGCTTTACTGCAGTACAAACAATAAGAAAGCACAACCCAGGTTTAGCTATACATGCACATAGAGCTATGCACGGCCTTTTGGATAGGGAGTCTGGGCCTGGAGTACATGACAAGGGAGAGATATTAGACTTCTCTATGTCTATGGTCGTTATTGCCAAGATAATGAGATTACTAGGTGTAGATTCACTACATGGCGGTGCTCCTAAAACAAAGATGGAAAACTACGGTGAACCTAAATTAATACAGGAAGCTCTACAATTAGATGTTACCCCAGAAAGTTTCATTACTCTTGGTCAGAATTGGTACGGTATGAAAGGAGTATGGCATACTGCTTCAGGTGGTCTTCATGCAGGCACAATTGGAGACTCCATTACTCAGCTAGGTGAAGATATCATAGTTCAGGCTGGAGGAGGTATATTGGGTCATCCATGGGGTATTGAAGCTGGTGTAGAAGCAGTTGTTCAAGCTAAAGAAATCGCTATGCAAAAAGGAGATATTAAGAAATGGATATTAGAAAATCCAGATTCATCTTTAGCTAAGGCTGCACAACATTGGGGATTTGATCCTAGAATTGTGTATTAGAATGAAATTAGTGTAAAATACACCTATGTCAAATAAAGGAATAACAGCAAGAAGAGAGAACTACTCACAGTGGTATCTAGATATAATAGAGAGGGCACAGTTAGCTGAGAATTCATCTGTTAGAGGTTGTATGGTAATAAAACCTTACGGTTTTGCCATTTGGGAGAATATACAGAGAGAATTAGATAGAAGAATCAAAGAGAGTGGTGCTCAGAATGCATACTTTCCACTTTTTATTCCTAAGTCATTCTTTACTAAAGAAGCAAGTCATGTAAAAGGTTTTGCAAAGGAGTGTGCCGTTGTTACTCATTACAGATTAAAAGAATCAGAGGATGGCAAGAGTATCATTGTAGATCCAGATGCAAAACTAGAAGAAGAGCTAGTTGTTAGGCCTACATCAGAAACCATTATGTACGATACATTCTCTAGATGGGTATCATCTTGGAGAGATTTACCACTTAAGATTAATCAGTGGGCTAATGTTGTTAGATGGGAGAAAAGAACAAGACCTTTCTTAAGAACATCTGAATTTCTTTGGCAAGAGGGTCATACAGTTCATACTAGCAAGGAAGAGTCTCAAAAAGAGGTTCTAAGAGCCTTAGATATGTATGTAAGCTTTGCTAAAGAGGCTTTGGCATTAGATGTATACTCTGGTAGAAAATCAGAATCTGAGAAGTTTGCAGGAGCTGTAAATACATACGGTGTAGAAGCTCTAATGCAAGATGGTAAAGCATTACAATTTGGAACCTCCCATGACTTAGGCCAGAACTTTGCAAAGGCATTTGGTATATATTTTACTGACAAAGATGGAGAGAGTAAGTTGCCATGGCAAACAAGCTGGGGAGTAAGTACTAGAATGATGGGGGCTGTAATTATGTCCCATAGCGATGATTTGGGATTAATTTTACCCCCAAGAATCGCTCCTATAAAGATAGCTATAATCCCTATCTACACAGATGAGAATAGAGAAGAAATCTTAAACTACGCAAGAAGTGTATATGAAGAAATTTCAAACCATATTGATGATGTAGAATTCGATGATAGAGATTTTGTATCTCCTGGTTTCAAGTTCAATGAATGGGAGAAGAAGGGAGTTCCAATTAGAATAGAAATTGGAGGTAGAGATATGCAAGAGAGCCAGGTAGTTGTTGTAAGAAGGGATACAAATGAGAAAAATAGCGTAAGTAAAGAAGAAATTGGTAGTAGAGTACTTGCATTACTAGATGAAATTCAGGTTAATTTACTAAATAGATCATCAGAAATATTAAAAAATGGTACTCATGAGGTCTCTTCATACGACGAATTTAAGAGCTTGCTAAGTAGTAAAAAAGGCTTTATTAAAGCATCTTGGTGTGGTAGCGTAGAGTGTGAAGATGGTATTAAACATGAGACTAAAGCAACTACTAGATGCTTCTCTCATAATGAGAAGGGGAAGTGTATTTACTGTGATAAACCAGCTACAGAAAAGTGGGTATTTGCGATACCTTACTAGTGAAACTATGGATAATTCTTAGCCCCTTGTGTTAATCTCTTTGTTCCTATTCATTGATCTTGATAGTAAGAAATTTTGAACATCAATTTTGAAAGCCTTTGTATAAAGGATATATAAAAATGTCTCTAAATTTTGTTCTGTATATTTTAGTAGTAGTAAGGGACGAGTTACTGCTTAAAAGGGAGTGAAGTTTCACTCTATATAAATAATAATACTTAGGAGATATAATATAGAGTTAAAATGTTAGGCCTTAACATTATGGAATTAGAGAAGTTTGAAAGAAGGGAATTATTTTCTGAGAATCAGAGAGAAGCTTTAGTATATAGTTATGAAATCATAAAGGCAGCTCTTCAAAATGGTTGGGATATTAAAATATTTCAAAAAGACATTAACCTAAGATATCTTAAATCAATACTTTTAGATATTGAGATAGATCCAAGTGCGTTTTTTAGATTTGAGCAATTTGCTTCTAAAGAAGGTATAAAGAGTGCGTATGATTGGGCAAGGGAGGTACAAAAGGAAGCAGGAGAGGAGTATATTGATATGAAGAAATTAGATAAAGCATACAAAGAAGAAATTCAGCCTTGGGAAGTACTATCTAGTAAAGAATTGGTTGATATAAATGAATCATGTAGTAGGGTAATAGAGGGTATTTACTCTTTAGAGTAGCTTCTTCTTTAACCATTTGCCTGTCCAGCTTTTTTCATTATTCATAATGTCTTGTACGCTACTTTGAGCAACAATATTTCCTCCTTTATCTCCTCCTTCTGGTCCTAAGTCTATTATCCAATCTGCAAAGCGAATAATGTCTAGGTTATGTTCTATGATTATAACTGTATTTCCCTTTGATACTAGCTTCTTAACAAGGGTTAGTAGTTTATCTATATCATAGAAGTGTAGTCCTGTAGTAGGTTCGTCCAAAATATATAGCGTATGACCTCTAGTTTGTTTAGAGAGCTCCTTTGCTAATTTAATTCTTTGGGATTCTCCACCAGAGAGTGTTAGTGCAGATTGTCCGAGACGTATATATCCAAGTCCGACCTCTTGTAAAATTTCTAGCTTATTTCTTAGCATGGGAATGTCTTTAAAAAATTCCAGTGCATTCTCTACTGTCATATCCAAAACATCTGCAATATTCTTACCTTTATAATCAACACTCAGTGCATCACTGTTGTATCTTTTTCCCTTACATTCATCACAAAGTATGTACATATCAGGTAAAAATTGCATTTCTACTTTAATTTGACCATCTCCTTTACACTTTTCGCATCTACCACCCTTTACATTGAAGCTAAATCTACCAGGTTTATATCCTCTTGTTCTAGCTTCTTGTGTTTGTGCAAACAAATCTCTTATATATGTAAATATCCCAGTATATGTAGCAGGGTTGGACCTTGGTGTTTTACCAATAGGCTTTTGGTCAATTCCTATTACCTTATCTACATTTTCGTGACCCTCAATACTATGATATTCCCCCTCTATTTGCTTACCATGCATCTTAATGTTCATAAGGGCAGGGTAGAGAGTGTCATTTATTAATGATGATTTGCCACTTCCTGATACACCAGTAATACAGACCAGATTGTTTAATGGAAGTTTAACATCAATGTTTTTTAAATTGTTAGTCTTAACACCTTTGATTTCGATCTCTTTACTTTTGACAGTTGTAAGGGGTAGGGGAGTCTTTAATTCTTGTCCTACCGTAAGTGATTTATTTATATACTTGGCAGTAAGAGAATCACTCTGCTTGATTGCTTTCATATCTCCTTGTGCTACCACCTTACCACCATGTTCACCAGCTTTAGGTCCAATATCTACAATCCAATCTGCTCTACTCATTGTTTCTTCGTCATGTTCTACAACAATAACGGTATTTCCTGTATCTCTCAAAGATTCAATTGAAGTAAGTAGCTTATCTACATCTCTTGGGTGTAACCCTATGGAGGGTTCATCTAATACATATAAAACTCCTGAAAGTCCTGTTCCTATTTGTGAAGCCAACCTTATCCTTTGTGACTCGCCACCAGAAAGAGTATTCGCTTTTCTAGAGAGAGTAATATATGTTAAACCTACATTAGAAAGAAACTCTAGCCTGCTGTTTATCTCCTTAAGTATGGGTTTTGCTATCTCTTTATCACTACCATTTAACTCTAAACTCTTTAGATATTTCTTTAATTTATCTACATTAAGATCTGTCATCTGTACAATATTGTAATTGCCAATTGTTACTCCTAAGGAATATGGTTTTAATCTATCACCATTGCATACATCACAAACCTTTTCTGTCATATATTTCTCTATCTCTGCACGTCTAAACTCGGAGTTAGTTTCTTTGTAAAGCCTACTTAGCTCCTGTACAATTCCTTCATATTGAGCGTCATATGTTTTCTCTCTACCAAATCTATTAGTATATCTAATCTTGTATGACTCTTTAGTTCCATTACCAAAGAATATTAAATCAAATATCTCTTTTGAATATTTACCTATTGGAGTTTTAAGATCAAAATTGTGTTGTTTAGCTACTTCATCAAGAACCCTTTTAGTCCAAGAATCCTTGGTAGTCCTATTACCCCAAGGGAATATGCCTCCCTCATTTATTGTTAACGTAGGGTTGTATGTTTTAGATACATCTATTTCATTTAGTATTCCCAAGCCAGAACACTTAGTACATGCACCTTCTGGAGCGTTAAACGAAAACGATGCAGGAGATATCTTAGGGTAGGAGAGCTGACATTTAAAACAGGTATTCTTTTCTGAAAAGAACAGTTCTTCATCCTCTATCTTTATTTTTACCTCTCCATCAGAAAGGGATACAGCTAACTCCAAAGAATCATTTAGTCGCTTTAGGAAAGAGTCTTTATCATCTTTTAGCATTTGGCTTGTGAGTCTGTCAACTAGTAGGTCTATGTCATGTTTAACATTAGAGTCTAGTTTTAAATCTTCTACATCATCTAGGTGATACAGGTTACCATCGATTATTACTCTTGAAAAACCTTTGAGTAGAAGTTTGGAGAGTAGCGCTTTGTATTCTCCCTTTCGACCCTTAATTAATGGCGCTAATACTTGAAATTTGCAATCCTCTTTTGAAATTTTCTTAATGATTTGTTCGGATATTTGTTGAATACTTTGCGAAGAAATTAATGTTCCACAATTAGGGCAGTGTGCTTTCCCTATATGTCCAAAGAGTAATCTGAGGTATCCATATATTTCAGTAATGGTACCCACTGTGGAACGAGGATTGCTACTAGTTGTTTTTTGATCAATTGAGATTGAAGGAGAAAGACCTGTAATGGAATCTACATCTGGTTTATGCATTAATCCTAAGAACTGTCTTGCATATGAAGAGAGAGATTCTACATATCTTCTCTGACCCTCTGCATACAAAGTATCGAAAGCTAAGGAGGATTTCCCGCTACCCGAGACTCCCGTAAACACTATTAATTTCTCTTTTGGTATTTCTAGGGAGATATTTTTTAGATTATGCTCTCTAGCACCCTTTATTTTTATATATTCTTGGCTCATCGCAACCTTTATTATATCATGAGATTTACATATTAGAGAGTATTTTGTATTTGTGTAAACAGTACGGGAGGAGTGGTATAATTACGACGATATTGCACCCGTAGCTCAATTGGATAGAGCAACACACTCCTAACGTGTAGGTTACTGGTTCGATTCCGGTCGGGTGCGTATTAGAATATTTTAGAGCGAGTAAGATATGAACAAAGATGTAAAGATAGAGGAGCTAAAGGCTCCTGACAGAGTAGATGGATATCCTGCACAAACACCTATTTGGCTAAGAAGAACTTTAGAGATTGTACCTGGCTTTTTAGTATGGTTTTTTGTTCTTTCTCCCATTATCTTTGGTCTTGCAGGTTTAGAAGAGGTCTTTGTCTTCTATATATCTTTTCTAATCATATATTGGGTTTACAGAGGTATTAAGTTTGCAGTGGGTTTAGCAATTGGTGTTAGAAGAATGCACCAAGATCAAGCTACCGATTTTATTACCAAGATTAAAGAGGTTAATGAGAAGAAATTTAATGAGCTTAGCTATATATATCTTTGCCCTGTTTACAAAGAGGGTCTTGATGTATTGGAGCCTTCATTTGAGGCTTGGAGTAAAAATGACGTAGGAGCAGACAAGATACATGTTGTTGTAGCAATGGAAGAGAGAACTGCAGAGGATATTCAGATTCCTAACTTTAATATATTAAAAAAGAAATACGGTAAACAGTTTGCAAGCATGCAGTACTATGTTCATCCTAAAGATATTGAAGGAGAAGCTTCTGGTGTTAAGGGTGCAAATATTAACTGGGCAACTAGGAAATTTGTCCAAAAGCTCGAGTCTGAGGGTAAGGATATTGCAAACTATCTTTTAATTACCTGTGACTGTGATTTAAGACCAGAACCAAAATACCTATCGGCTATTACTTATAAATATCTTACAGTTGAGAACCCTGAGAAAAAATATTTTACTAGTGCTATATATACCCTAAACAACAACATCTGGAGAGTACCCACATTAATTAGGGTACAATCCTCTATGCTTACTCTTGTAATACTACATACATGGATTACAGAGAAGTATGAGCATGCTCCATTCTTAAAGCAGATGTTAAGTTCAAAAGAAACATTCTCTTCATATGTTGTTAATCTTAAAACTCTCAAAGGTGTACATTTTTGGGATCCACAACTAGGCATAGATGATTCTACATTCTTCTGGAATGCACTAATCAGAAACAAGGGAGAATTTCTTGGAGAAGAGGTATATATTCCAACCCATAGTGATGCTGTAGAGAATGAGAGTTTGGTAAAGTCTTATAAATCATTTTACAAACAGCAACATAGATGGGGGTGGGGTGTTATTGTTTTTCCTACAACACTAGCATCATTAATATATGATAAAGAGATACCTATATTTAAAAAATTCTATATAGCTTTTGCTATGTACAGAACATATATCTTTTTTATAACTGTAGTATATCTAATGACCTTTGGATTGGGCCTGTTAGGTCTATTTAGCCAGGATTATCTATTTAGTTCTGCCTCTTACAATCTTCCCAATGCAATGAGTTTTCTTCTAACAATATTACTACTGTGTAATGTCTTTATTGTTTACTACAGGAGACAAATTACACCTATACCTAAAGGTTGGAAATGGTGGAGACATCTTCTTGATTTTGGAGAGGTAGCCTTAATAGCGGTACAGATGCTTTCCTTTGGCTTTATTCCTTACTTACAAGCAGATACAGAGATGATGTTAGGAAAGGGGTTTAAGAAGAACTTCTATGCAACTGATAAAGTGAGAATGAAGAATGAGAAATCCTAATGTATTATATATCTATCAATACTAATTGATTCTGACACCTCGTCACCTTCCAAGAGGATGGTAAATACATGTTCCCTAGCAGAGTTGATACCCAAATGTTTAAAGTTGCTGACTCCGTCTAATACCTTAGTTTTGTTCTCACCTTCCTGATCTGCAATGAACAGAGAGTCATTCTCTATGTAGTATATATATAGGGAGTTAGAGAGCCAGTATATATCATTTGTATTAACTGATACTATCTGTTTACCACCTATTTCTATATTAGGATTGCTTTCTTCTTTTAAGAATGTAAATACACCATATCCTAAGGTATCCCTATATATTAATTTTGTATTATCAGGAGCAAATCTAACTAGCTCTGATTTATATGGTGAGATTAAATGATATCTCTTAGTTTTAATGTTATACCAGTAAGAAGCAGTATCTGTTTGTATGAATATACCTTGAGCATTCTGATTAACAATTATATTTTCTATCTTACCTACACTCCTTGTACTAGCAGTAGAGTTTGTGAATGCAGAATACTTATTTACAGATGTTTCCTCTGTATATCTCTTTATATATTCCTTATTCTTTTGAAAGAAAAGATCATTTACCAATACCTTTGGATTAGAGCCATCCATTTCTTCTTGGGTTAATGTATATGCATATACTCTCTCTGTTTCTTTATCTAGTGCAGTTTCTACAATGTAAAAATATCCCTGTTCATCAGTACTCCATATATACTCTCTGTCTTCTACTTTCTTTATTAGTAAGTACTTGCTCTGTTTATCTAAGTTAAAAGATATTAAATCAGAATCAGACTCAAACATTAAATACTTACTATCTCTAGACCATGTCATATTGTATGTGGAGAAAGGAGAGATATCGATTACACTTGCTTGTTCTAATGTAACAATCTTACTTGTATCTATTAGATATTGTGTAGTAATTTCTTCTGTTGTATTAGTGAATATTGCATATTGGGCATTGGGAGAAAGTGAGAGGCTAATATCGTTTTCTACAGGAGATTCGAATGAGAGTATTACTTTTGGATTAGAACTTAAGTCCCAAAATGTTGTATTAACATTGTAGAGCCATAGCTCATAGTTAAAGAGTAGGGACTCCTCGTTGTATGTACTGGTTAGTATTAAAACTTTATCTTGGAATTCGTTTGTCCAGCTATTAAGATATTTTCTACCTGCTATTAACGATATATTACTTTTTTCTATCTCCTCCCTTATCAACCATGGATATACCGGTGTAGATTTCTCCTCTTTTATCTCTACCTTCTTCTTCCACTCTATATATCCATCTCTTTTAACAGATATTTCATACTCACCTACATTTAAGCTATTACTTTTTGGTGTTCTACCCTTGTTCTTTCCCTCTATATACAATGTTGCAAGAAAAGGGTCTGATTCTACAGTTAATACACCTGTTTTTAATACCTGCTGATTAAGAGGATCTATTCTCCATCCATTAGCATACAGATATATTAAAATTGCCCCTCCATATACTATTAAAGTCCCTATTAAAGAGAGTATTTTTACTTTTTTGCCATCCCCTGTATTCATAGCGATTAAGTATATCACAATTAGTTATATTTTTTGATTAGGAGTTTACTAAAAACTTTTTGTTAATGATATAATCTACCCATGTTAGGAAAGAAATTAGGTATAGATTTAGGTACTGCAAACTCCATAGTATTTGTACAGGGGGAGGGCATTGCTTTTGTAGAGCCAACCGTAGTGGCTATTGATGTTAATAACTACAAGGTTATAGCTGTAGGTTCTGATGCAAAGAGAATGATAGGTAAGACTCCAGAAAATATTGTTGCAAGAAGACCTATGAGAAATGGTGTTATTGCAGATTCTAGAGTTACTGAAGCTTTACTAAAGTACTTTTTGAACAAAGCCCTAGGTAAGTCTAAGTTCTTTAAGCCGGAAGTAGTTATTAGTGTCCCTGCTGGTATTACTACTGTAGAGCAAAGAGCTGTAATCAGAGCGGCTTCTAATGCTGGAGCAAGGCAGGTGACAATGCTACCTGAGCCACTATTAGCAGCTCTAGGTGCTGGTCTCCCTATAGAGACATCATCAGGGAACATGATTGTTAATTTGGGTGGTGGTACTGCAGAGATAGCGGTACTTTCGCTAGATGGTATTGTAGAGTACGATTCGTTGCGAATTGCAGGTGACGCTATTAATGAAGCCATTATCAATTACATGCGTAAAAAGAAAGGAGTCCTTATCGGTGAACAAACTGCAGAGAATATTAAAATTAGAATAGGGTCCGCTATCGAAGTAAGTAATCCTAGAAGTATGGAGGTAAGGGGTAGGGATGTAGGTGCTGGTTTGCCTAAAGCTATAAATGTAGATTCTAATGATATCGCATATGCTGTTAAGAGACCTTTGTTGAGTATAATTAATAGTATTAAGGGAGTATTAGAAAAAACACCTCCCGAGCTTTCTGCTGATATAATGGATAGGGGAATGGTAATGAGTGGTGGTACTTCTAAGCTTAGAAACTTAGATAAGCTGTTTACGAAAGCTGTTGGTGTGCCTGCACATGTTGCTGATGAACCTATGTACTGTGTTGTTAAGGGTACAGGTATTGCGTTAGAATTAATGGCTACAGGTGAGAGAGTATTTACATTTAATAAGGGTCTAAATTAAGAAAAGGATATCTCGATGAATATATTTTCTAAGTCAGATAAGTCTGTAATGAAATTAGAGGAGGTGACAAAACATCTTTCTTCCCTAAAGATTCCTCTTAGTTTAGTATTTACTCCTGTTAACTTAGAGTTAGAAAAGAAGAAATTCTTAGAGTCTGATAGCTATGAGCCTCAATTTATATACAAGATTGTTAAAAACAATAATGCGGAAATATTAAAAAAGCTTTCTTCTTTAAAAGAAATTTCTGATGTAGATCCTAGAATCTCCGACTTCTATATCCAACTTATTGAATCTAAGAAAGATTCAAGTGACTTAATGCATGCAGTTGGTAACAATGAATTAATGACAGATATTTCATACAAGAAATATGGTAAACCTAGCTCTTTACTCTTTAGAAATGCATCGAGAGTTCTAAGAGGTAAGGTAGATTCCTACAATATTGTAGATATGAAAAGATCTAAAAAAGAAGATATGCTTGGATATGATGAAATAGCGGATATATTTGTGGAGGTATTTAAGAGCTTTGATTTAGGTGATTGGTCTGTGAATAAGTCGGCTAATATTTCTAAGAATGGGGCTAAGGTAGGTATAAAAAGAAAAGAGGTTTTACTGGATCCTAATATTGAGAGATCGAAATTCAAATTAAGAAAAACATTAGTACATGAGGTTGGTACCCATATATTAAGATCTATTAATGGTATGAACAGTGGTTTTGAGGCACTCTCTAAGCCTAACTTGCCTAGCTATTTAGATGTAGAAGAAGGTTTAGCAACATGGAATGAGTCAGAGATGAACTTACTTACTTTAAGATGGTTAAAAGGTAAGGCAGCTTTACTGTGGGCTATATATTTGGGTGAAGAGCTTACCTTTAGACAGCTTTACAACAGTGTACTAGGTGTATTACCTAAATACTCTGCATTTGATATTACATATAGAGTAAAGAGAGGACTAGGGGATACTAGTTATCCTGGTATATATTCTAAAGATATTGTTTACTTTAGAGGTTTTAGAAAAGTTAAGAACAAATTAGAGAAAGACAAATCACTGTATGAGAAACTGTATGCAGGAAAAATAGGTTTTGATCAGTGTGAGTGGGTTGATACTGGTCTAATACCTAAAGCCAAGGTTGTTCCTACAAAGGATAAGTGGAAAGCTATTTTCAAAGAGGTTGGTATATAGCTATTCTTTAAAAGCAGTCACTATTGCTTCTGCAATATTTACTGTATCTCCTTGTACTTTTGTTTCGTAAGCTTTAAATCCGGGATGTAAGCTAATCTCCTGTAGTAATGGATTGTTATCTACGTACATAATATCTACTGCAATAAAGTCAGAATTTAACATTCGTGCAACTTTGAGTGCAAGTTCTGTTTCCTTTCTAGTAGGTCTATTATACAGAGAGTACTTACCACTCTTGACTGTCATGAAACCATCTACAGCTTCTCTTTGCCATCCACCTATCACTTTGTCGCCTTTTACAAACAATCGCATGTCTTTACCTGTGTCTGAATATTGCTGTATGAAAAACCTAGAGTGTGTTAAGTCTTTTAATATCTTCTGTCTGAAATCATCCTCATTTGTAATCTTAAAGACATTCTTCTTTGTAACATCCTTACCATCCTTTTTCTCTATTCTATTCATACCAGAGTACTCTTTCATAATGATGGGGAATGTTTCTAGTACATCTCTATGTGCTAAATAGTTACCATCTGATCTGTAGTATGTATCAAAATAAGGGATATCGTTTGTAAAGCATAGCATAGCTAGTGCAATTTTGTTGTAGTAAGGGAGTTTTTTAATAGCTTCACTATTTTGTACCAATATCTTACTATCTTGGTTGTGCACATTATGGTACTCAGCAAAGTCTACTATGTACCTTTTGAATTGATACTCCATTTCGTTATGTAAAGCATGACCTCTGAACAGTATATGACTGTATTTTCGTATATCTTCTCTTTTTGCTTTTATCACTGTTTCACCGTTGATAAACTCAAACTCTAGTTCATCATAGTATGCAAGAGAGTGGGGTATATTTTTTTTGTCCAACTCTTCCATTATCCTCAAAGAGGCAGTGGCTATTCTGTCATCATTCCCTGTCTCTACTCTCTGTCTTTTATCTAGTATTAAGTACTTCATATCTATATTTTCTTAATTTTATCTATTAATTTCATACGTTTGTATTTTTTAAGAATCTTCATATATCCCTTCTCTTTAGCTTCTTCTTTTGTAATGTAAACGTTATTAATATGATCAAAACCAAGTCCATATTCTTCTACCTCTTTCCAATCTCTAAAGTGAAGTATGATTACATCTAACGAGGCATTACATTTTATTGCTTCCACTAGGTGCTCTCTTTGTAATCTTTCATTAATGAGTACTCCATTTATGTAGTATTTGTCTCCAACAGCTTCACCTACAGTCTCCTCTCCTTTTATTACTCTCTTCCTTCTTAGTAATGTAGATATATCATCTTTACTCTGTCCAATGAATATATATTTCTTACAGCTATTTTCAGAGAGTAGGGCATTTATGTAATTTCCAGCTACATACTCTCTCTGTTTACCAATTACGGGGTAAAGATTAAGATATGATTCTGGCATTGTATTAACTTCTAATATTGCACCATTTTCTTTGGTTAATGGCTTAGAGATATCCTTACAGAGTATATCTACACCTAATGTAAATGCGTGTATAGATTGGGCTATACTTTCTACCATTAGTCTTATTTCTTTGCTTACGCTGTCTGTGAAGTCTTCCGTAATTCCTCCTTGACTCATACTAGCTATGTTTCTTACATTAACGATTTCATCTTTTTGAGGAATACTTTCTAAAGAAAGATTTTTACTCTTAAGAAGATCTAAAAGAGGCTTATCAATAACTATGGGTTTTAAGATATGGGCTGGGTTGGAAATATCTCTTCTTGGATCACTATTTGTTCCTTCTATTAACTCTTTGATTGTACTCTTCCCATCTCCTGTTACAAATGCAGGAATTCTCTTTGTGACAACTTCTAACTTACCATCTATTACTAAAAGTCTGTAATCTTCTCCAGCTACTTGTTCTTGAATCATTATTTTGTTTTGCCAAGGTTCTCTTGTTTTTGTAGAGTTTTGATTTTTTGCACTCTTGTATGCCTTCTTAGCCTCTTCTAATGTATTTATGTTAACAGATACACCCTTACCTCCAACTAAACCTGTTGGTTTGATAACTAAAGGCTTAGAGTATGAATCCCATACCTTTTCTATATCTTTTTCAGAGGTAAGAATTTCCCATTTAAGAATAGGTAAAGCTAATCTCTCAATCAAAAGATTGGTTGACCATTTATCCCTTTGTATTTTTTGAGAAACAGAGGAATCCTTGGTAGATGCTATGGAGCCAATGATTTGAGAGCCCTTACCACATCCTATGACATAGTATCTATTAAATGTATCTATGTATCCCTCTTTATATCCTGATACCACCTTTTCGCTTAGTACAGCCAATGTACTCTCTATATTCTTCTCATGTGCTGCTTGTAAAAGAGAGATGGTAGACATTGATTTTATTCTTTTTGATATGATTGTATTTACTACAAAGTCATATACACTCTCATATTTAATCTCTCTCTTACTTAACTTTTTTATATATTCCTCTGTCTCACTCCATATTCTTGGGAGTTTAGATCTAATTACTAACTCTTGTGGAGTTATGCTGTACTCTTTAATAAAGATTGGATGAAAAGATGCAATATGATCCAGTAATTTTGTTACATCAGAGAGGTTATCTCCCTCTAGTGCAAATTTAATTGTTGTGAACTGTGATTCTAGATTAAGTCCTTGTAGTATTTTACTCATGTGTATATTTGGTACAGTTTAAATATTGTTAATAATGTATTGGAGAATTGGTACTGCAACCTTTACAGATTCTCCTTGGTCTACTTTATAGTGTACTCTTAATCCAGGGTTATAGTTGATTTCGTTTACACCACACTTCGCAGGTTTAGTAATATCTTCTGTAATTATATCTACACCTCCAAACTGTGTACCTATGGCTTTGACTGCATTTACAGCTAAATCTTTGTAATATTGATGAGTTAGAGATGAGCACTCTTGTGTAGTACCACCAGTTGTTAGATTACAGTTATATCTAAGTAATATTTCTTCCTTTTCTTTTGGTACAGAAGAGAATTTAAGACCTAATTGCTCTAATCTGAGTTTAACTTCAGAATCAATACTAATTGGTTTTAGTAAGTTCTCTCTCCTTTCTTTATTTTTTATCTCTATTAACTTCTTAATACTATCCTTACCATTACCAACTACAAAGGCGGCTTTTCTTTTTACAATACCTACAACAGAGTCTCCTACAACTAGTAGTCTGTAGTTTTCACCCTTTAAGAATTCTTCTCCTAGTACTTTGTTACCACCTTTTGTTTTAGACTTTTTATAGGCTTCATTATATGCACTTACTACCTGTTTTTTGTTTCTTGGTAGTAATGTAACTCCACTACCACCTAACTGTTGAGTAGGCTTTATGACAATATCTTTGTATTCATTAAAGAAATTAATGGCTTCTTGCTTATTTTTAAGTACTATCTGCTTAGGAACAGGTATACCTGCCTTTGAGAGTACTAAATTAGTTAAATTTTTTCTTTTTGCGATTGTTGTACTAGTAGTATTTGTAAGAGGAGTTGCAGTATTGATGATATACCAATGCTTGCCATTATATTCAAATCTTGCCATTAAAGATCTTTTTTCTATCTCATACTTAATACCTAAGATTTCAGCAGCCTCAATGTAGTAGGCTAGATGTACATTACCAGCTATCTTAAGATATTCTTCGTAACTTTTTGTCATATATTTATTTAAAAAGATTAGAATGTACCACTTGTATCTATTAGATATCCAGAGAGATCTGCTCTTCCTATTACTACTGGTTGAGGTATCTCTTGACTATCTGTAGATACAAACTCTGCAATTCGAACAGCATCTGAGATTTTGATAACGATATCAAATACAGGTCTTACTTTTATCTCTCCATCTTCAACGATTTTAGCTAATCTCTTAATATCTTCATTTTTACAAATCTCCTTCTCATATTTATCTATGTATTCCTGTGCTTCTTTAAAATTTTCAAATTTCTCTGGCATATTAAATTTATTAAACTCTTTTGTTGCAGAAAGATATCCTATACGGTTTGCTAGGGTAGAGGAGATTCTAGATGTAAGTATACCTGTATCCATGAATGCTTTCACTATCTCTCTTTTTACACTTTTACGTATCTTTACTTTTGATATATCAGTACCCTTATTAAACACAGATATTTTTTCTGTAATATTTAATACCTTTCTACCACTGATAGCTTCGATACTTTCTTCAATTTCTCCACCAAAGAGATTTTTGGATACTCTAATACCGTGTTTTATACTCTTTATCTTTAAATCTTGAACCTTTTCTAACCTCCATCTAAGACCTGCTTGGTTTGCTACCTGTATACCCAATCCTGGTCTTGCGTTTACTTCAAATACAACAGGACCTTTTTCTGCATCTATTGCAATATCTACACCTATATATCCTAGTTTAGTAACTTCTTGACATTTAAGCGCTATTTCTAACATCTCATTCCAGTAAGGTATTTGAATACCTCTTAAGGGTTTGTTATCTTGTAAATCTAGTGTAGTTTCTATTAGTTTGTATGAATCTGTTCTAAATGAAGAACCAGGCATATGCATAGAGTAGGTAGTAATACCTGATTCCATATCTATACCCGTACAAATTGCACCTGAGTGTAGATTTGCAGTACCATTAGATTTCTTAGTAGGCAACCTAAGCATACCCATGACAGGGACTTGATTAAAGCATATTATTCTTATATCAGGAACACCTTTGTATGAGTACTGTTTAAGTATTGGATCTGTTCTTATCCTTTCCTCTATTATCGCAATATCTTTTTTACTTCCCATAGAAAACCTACCCTCTAATATGTTCTCTATATGAAGTATTATATCTCTTTTACTCATTGTATTCCCATTAGGTCTTATCCATGCTTCTTGACCTTTCTTCTTACCGTAGAATATTATTATTCCATTACCACCTGTTCCTTTGTTTGGTTTTATTACAAAACTTTTAGGTAAACTATCCCAATCTAAAAATTGCAACTGCTTTTTAGATCTAATTAGTTTGTATACCTCGGGTGTTTGTATTAGCTCTTTTTTAAGAACTCTCTTTGTCACAATTTTGTTATCAGCTATTGCCTTAGCAGACGAAGGATTGTACTGTCTAACATACTCTTGATTTCTTCTATTTAATCCAAGAATATGTTTGTATTTTTTACTAATTATTGGAATCATCTTTTGCTGTGATTCTAAATCTAAGGTAATCCTTTAATCTTAATCCAGTAAATCTACCAAGTAGAATATTTAATATTGTTAGTAGGGGTAATATCCAAAGGTTGTTAAGCATATATTCAGAGATTATTTCTCTAGTTATTACAAACCACCCTATTACTGCTACAAAGATTGTTCCAAACAGTGTAATCAATGAGCCTTGTAGTGACTTTTTAAGATATTGTTTGATGAAAAAATCAGAGAGAGCGGCTATGGATATAAATGCTAGAGGTGGAATATTTGCCATATTCTCTAATCCTAACCCAAATCTCTCTATTAGTATGAAGAAGAGAATTAGTACCATGGAGAGTACTGTATAGTTGGTGGCTATTCGGGTAATGTAGTGCATTCTAATTTTGTTAAGCACTGAAAAAGAGAGTAGGGATGTTAATATTACTACTAGAGTAATTGCTAATCCGTACTTTAGTCCTGTGTATGAGTAAGCAATTGCAAGTAGTATTGGTGCATATATTCCGTATGTTTTAGAATCAAAAATATACCTTGCTATACTTACAACTGTTGCTAATATACATACTGCTATTAGTAATTCTAATACCGTTTCAGAGACTCCATTGCTTAATATCCATTCTGTTAATTTAGAGGTTTCAAACATATTTGTGATATACAAAAATTAGAATATTCTCCGTCATCATTATACTTTGTCTATGTATATATTGTCGAATATGAAAAAAGAGGTCGATATGACCTCTTTTTTTTGTTTACCAAAGTGAAGAATTGGTTATGCTAACTCTACTGTAGCACCTGCCTCTTCAAATTTTGCTTTGATAGCTTCAGCGTCCTCTTTCTTAACAGCTTCTTTTACTGTTTGAGGTGCACCATCTACAAGATCTTTAGCTTCTTTTAATCCAAGCTCTGTAATCTCTCTTACTACTTTGATTACAGCAATCTTGTTTGCTCCTGCTTCTTTTAGAACAATATCAAAGGATGATTTCTCTTCCTCTGCAGGTGCTGCTTCTGCTGGAGCTGCTGCTACTGCTACTGGAGCTGCTGCGCTTACTCCGAACTTATCTTCCATTACCTTAACAAGGTCTGCAAGTTCTAAAACGGTCATTTTTTCAACCATTTCAATTACTTTCTGTGCATTCTCTGTTAATGTAGGAAGCTCTTTGTTTACTTCGTCTGACATTTTGTAAATAAAATAAATTAAAATAATATATAACTAATTAAGATTTGCTCTCTGCTATACCATTAAGTACTACAGTTAAACCTCTTACGTTACCTGTTACTGCATTCATAAAGCCAGTTAGTGGTGCATTCATAGTACCAACTAATCTTGAGAGTAGTACTTCCTTAGATGGGATTTCTGCTAATTGCATTACCCTTTCTGCTGTTAAGAACTCTCCTTCAAATACTCCGCTTCTTGGTTCTAAAAGTTCTGTTTCTTTCTGTATCTTCTTTACTAATTTTGCAGGTGCTGTTGGATCTTGTTCAAATGTAATGATAGCTGTTGGGCCATCAAATTCCTGTACTTGTAGGGGTTGATCTGTTTCCTGTAATGCTACCTTAAAGATACTATTTTTAAGAACTGTAAAGTTTGCATCTACATCCTTTAATTCTATCTTAAGACCTGTTACTGTTGTAGTATCGATCTTTTCAGAGTTTACTAAAAGGTATCCAGATTTACTTTCTATTAAATCTTTATACTTTTTAAGTAGCACTTCTTTTTGGGTACGACTTTTAGACATCGTATATACTTATTTAATTAATATGTTGAATTATCATTTTCCTCGCATGGATTTATTTTTGTACCATGTTTCTTAGGATAATTACTGAAGTGATTATATATGAAGAGTAGGGGATGGTCAAGGGTTTGTTAGAAGGGAACTATAGATAATCTCAATTAAGAGATATATTTGAACTGTATAGTTCCCTTCTGATTTTAGATCTACCGAGTTTTTAAATTTACCAGTTAGGGTCTGCCAACAATCTAGAGGGGATTCTACCTATAAAAATTTTCTGACATTCCTGATAATCAGGCCTCCCTTCCTTTCTTGCCTTGATTCTAACAATTTTTGTTAGAACAATTTCTTTGTTTTCAAGCTCTCTTATATGAAATAGAAGTCCTTCTTTTGTTCCAATTATGGATTTCTGTTTCATCCTTTTGTCTTGAAAGACTTCTGATATATGATAAGCGCGACCTTTGTGATACAAATAATCACCAGTAATTTGTACACGGTTGCTCTTGTCAGACTTGGAATTTTGCACTGGAAATGCAATTTCTTCTATTAGAGCTTTCTCTTCAGCTCTGCAATCATTACAGTATGTTTTGTCTTCGCAAAGATTACACATTTAGAATCTCCCTTTTTAATGAACAATGGGTCTCGGTAGACCTATTAACAAGGCATATTATACCTCTATAGGTTGGAAAATATCAAGGTAAAAAAGACCTCCTTTAAGGAGGTCTAAAAAGTCTTTTTAAATGTGGGTTTTATTCAGGCTTACTATATTGTATTTTGAAGCTAGGACCCATTGTAGGAGCTAAGTGCATCCTATCGAATGCTTGTAAGTATCCCTTACCAAGCACTTCTTCTAGTGCTACTACACATGCATGTACATTCTCTATCAATTTGTCATCGTCCATATCTAACTTACCAGCACTCATATGAATTACTCCAGAGGTATCACAAGCAAATGTTTGCTTACCTTTTTTGTATTCACTTACAGCTTTTTCAATATCTTCTGTTACAGTTCCATTCTTTGGACTAGGCATTAGTCCTTTTGGACCTAATTCTTTACCTAAGATTGCAATTTTTGGCATTACTGAAGGAGTTGCAATTGCAACATCAAATTCCATCTTACCTGCTTTAACATCTTTTATTAGGTTATCTAAACCTACAAAATCTGCACCTGCTTCCTTTGCTACTTTTTCCATGTCAGGAGATACAAATGCTGCAACCTTTACATCCTTGGTACCACTAGAGTGGGGGAGTGCTAATGCACCTTTGATAGATTTAGGATCTCTGTCTTTTGGTACTTTTATATCAAAATGTACTTCTAATGTACCAACAAACTTACTGTAAGAGGTTTTTTTAGCTTCTTTAATAGCATTCTCTACAGTATATGCTAATGATCTATCTAAACCTTTTACTACTTTTGTATATTTCTTTCCTCTTTTCATTATTTATATTTTTATACGTT
>JACDJA010000830.1_pt1 | contig 30802 bp, 21 predicted proteins | sample 7449241 | NCBI WGS metagenome assembly JACDJA01 (sample SAMN14253289, study PRJNA609438) | sludge metagenome | isolation source: initial anaerobic sludge | collected 2018-12-20 | reverse complement strand
GAGCCGCTGCACCGCATGCTTGAGCTGTTAGAGCTGACCTCACCGGGAATTACAATCGGTTATTCCATGGGGAAACCCATTCCCGGCACGAAAAAATTTACGCCATCTGTTGTAACATTTAACAAAAAGTATATGCCTATGAAAAACACATCCTGAAAAAAAGCTTAAAAAAGAAGGAAGCGCTGCGAACACTTCCTTCCACGAACCACCCGGAGTGCCGGAGTGGAAAATCTTAAATCATTATTTAATTTAAAACTTGGTAAAAATATGAAAAAAATTATGTATTTTGTTCGTTTAAATTTTAAACGACACCAAAGAAAACTAATTGTTATGCGCAATACAGTTTTGATACTACTCATCAGCGCTTTTCAGGTTTTCGCAACCGGAAGCTATGCGCAAACCAAAAAAATCAGTTTGGCTATGAACGACGCTGCCATTCGTGACGTGTTGTATGCCATTCAGAAACAGAGTGAATTTTATTTCCTGTACAACAGTGAGTTAATCGATGTAACCAAAAAGGTTGATATTACAATTGAGGAAGAAAAGGTAGATCAGGTATTAACCCGGTTGTTCAACAAAAACGAAGTGGACTTTTTAATCAAAGACCGTTACATCGTACTGACTCCTGTTGGCGGTAACACCGAGCTGTTTGCCGAACAGCAGCAACGCGCCGTCTCCGGTAAAGTGACAGACTCAAATAACCAACCGTTGCCCGGGGTAACCATCGTAATAAAAGGCACCACCCGGGGAACGGTCACTAATGTCGATGGAGAATACAACCTTACCAACTTGCCTGAGGATGCCACACTGGTGTTTTCGTTTGTGGGGATGCGGACGCAGGAGGTGGTGGTAGGTGACCAAACTACCATAAATATAAGGATGGAGCAAGAGACAATTGGGATTGAGGAGGTTGTGGCGATAGCGTATGGTACCTCTAAACGAAAAGATTTAACAGGTGCTATTAGTACTGTAGATAGTGAACTTATTTCAAGACAATCAAGTTCAACTGTAACACGAGCACTTGAAGGAGCGGTTGCGGGTTTACAAGTTGCAGCCGTTGATGGACAGCCCGGTTTGGATATGGGAATTCGTTTACGAGGTGTTGGTTCGTCCAGTCAAAATTACTCAAATGCATTAATTGTTATAGACGGAATGCCTGCACAGCATGACAATCCTCTATCTACAATCAACCCAAGAGATATTGAAAGTATTACCATATTAAAAGACGCTGCATCTACGGCTCTATATGGATCGCGAGGTGCTAATGGTGTAGTTTTGGTTACGACAAAAACAGGTGCTGGTAAAACAAAAATATCTTTCCAAGGACGTATGGGTTATAACCAAGTTGGACCTTACCAATATGATAAAATATCAGATCCAAAAGATCTTTATGAATTTGGTTGGCTATCTATTTATAACTCCGTCCGTTATGGAGTGGATGGATCGGGGACTTCAAAAAACTACATAACAAATGTGCAAAATCCAAATATGACGCACGATGAAGCTGCGCAATTTGCCAGTGCCCATTTATTTGATTACACAGGATCGACCTCAAACTTTTCACGAAATGCATTCGGCAATTGGATGCTTTATGATGTTCCGGGGGCAGTTTACACACCAACAGGGTCAGGTGCTTCGGCAAGTGCAACCATGTCAGGAGCATATTTGGTTAATCCTGATGGTAGGTTGAATCCAAATGCGAGATTGCTTTATGATGAAAATTATGATAAATATTTATTAGAAAACAAGTTGCGTCAAGAGTATAATATATCGGCTTCAGGGGGAAGTGACAAAATGGATTATTTTATTTCGTTGGGTTATTTAGAAGATCCTTCTTACATAAGAGGCTCAGAGTTTAAACGATACAACGGACGTTCTAACATAAATGCGCAATTATATGATTGGCTAAAAGCGGGCACCAATGTAACTTATTCCTGGCGTTCAACTCAGTCGCCAGCAACACGTTATGGGCGTAACCCCGGATCGGCGGTGGCTAATCCTTTCCGTTTTTTTAATGGACAGAACCAATTGACTCAGTTGTATGCACATGATAAAGACGGTAATTTAATATATGAAAATGGAGAAAAAAAGGTGCATGTCAATGCTGGCGATACATGGTCTCCTTTAGGACAAACTGCTGCAGCCCTTGCTTCAACCAATATTTTGTATATGTTAGATACTGATAAAGATGTAAGAGAATCAAGTGATATAACTTCAAGAACATATGCCACAATAAAGTTTTTGAAGGATTTCTCTTTTACTACAAATCTTGGACTCGATAAATACCACGAAACACGTACCCGCTATTGGCAAAGTGAAACTGGGCAAGCTGCTGGAACAGGTGCTTTCGGTAAAACTTTTCAGAATGTTACTATTCTCAATTCTCAACAATTACTAAATTATAATCGTGATTTCGGACTGCATCGTGTTGAAGCATTGGCAGGGCACGAATTTAACAGATATCAATTAGAGCTTTTGAACTATAGATCGTCTCACGAGTTGATACCGGGCTTTATTGCATACAACAACTTTGTAGGACGATACATGGGAGGGACCTTCTCAAATCCCGGTGGAAATGAACATAAGAACGCAATGGAGAGTTATTTTGGTCGCGCCAGCTATGTTTATGATAACAAGTATTATGCTGAAGCTTCAGCACGTCGAGATGGATCGTCTAAGTTTAAATACAGTAAAGACCGTTGGGGTACTTTTTGGTCCGTAGGTGGAGCATGGAGAGTGACTGGAGAAAACTTTATGGAGAGCACAAAAAACTGGCTGGATAATTTAAAAGTGCGTGCCAGTTACGGTGTTATTGGAAACCAAAGTGGTATAGGTAATTATTCCGGCTATCAGACTTGGAGCTATGGGGCTAAGTACACTGAGACAACAGGTGGAACTGGTACTCCAGCAGAGTTTACCCTTAGTCAAGGAGGCTTCCCAAACGACGCTTTAACTTGGGAGAATACAAATACATTTGATGTGGGTTTAGATTTTACTTTGTTTAATCGCGTATATGGTACTTTCGATTACTACGATAGAAACACCAACAATACCATTTGGAATCAACCCATTGCATTCTCTTTGGGGCAATCAAGTTTACAGAAAAATACTGCTGAGATACAAAATAGAGGAGTAGAGTTTGAATTGACTTACGAGATCTTAAAATCTCAAGATTTGATTTGGGGTGTTTCTTTGAATGGTACACATTATACAACTGTATTGAAGGGTGTTCCTGATGGAGTAGGATCGGCAGAATTAGACGGAAATTGGACTGCAAATGCCGATGCATGGTCAGCTGCTGGAACTGGAACGTCCTCCAATGTAACATATCTGAGGGGTGTAGGTAAAGATTATTATAACCTCTATTTGTTTAAATATGGTGGAGTAGATCAATCAACCGGTCTACCATTATTCTACCACAAAGTAACAGAAGAAGATCATGCAACCGGATTATACAAGGATGTAGCAATAGGTGGAGATGTAAAAACAACTAACTACACCGATGCTTCTCGTTACGAATTGGGTAGCTCAATTCCTGATTTTATCGGAGGTTTTAGTACCACTCTAAGGTATAAGGGCTTTGATTTCACAGGAATGTTTGCTTTTCAATTGGGTGGAAAGTTTTATAGCAATGAGTATGGAAATGGAATGTATCGCAGTGATAGTTTTGGACGTGCTTTGTCTGCCGAGTTGATTGGAAACACATGGACTGAAGATAACACAAATGCAAAATTTCCAATGGCTATGTATGGTAACACATATGGTGATGGATCAACTTTTGGAAGTTGGTTATATACAGATATGGCTTTGTTTAGTGCATCTTATTTGAATTTTAAAAATATTACATTCGGATATACTGTACCTAAAGTATTTACTCAAAAATATGACATTAGCGGTTTACGCTTTTATGTATCAGCAGACAATCTTTTTATGATAACCGAGCATTCAGGTATTGATCCTCGCATGTCATTGGTAGGAGGGCTTGATGTAGGAGCTTATGCGTATCCTTCGATGCGTACTATCTCATTCGGAATTAATTTAGACTTTTAATAAAAAAATAAAATAGATATGAAAAAATATATAATTGGAATTCTATTTCTTGCAAATATGTTTTTGCTCTCATGTGCAGATGAACTTGAAATAACTCCTCCAAACAACATTATAGACGAACAAATAAAAGAGATACTGGCATCTGGTGATACAACCAAGATAAACTTAATATTGGGGAGTATGGCAAATGGAATGCCGGGACTTTTAAATTCAAGTGGTCTTAGTGGAGCAGGAACTGCTGATGGACGTTATCGATCATGGCAAGGACAAAATGCTATGCGCAACTTGGAGGGTAACGATATTGTATTCGGTGCTAGGAACCTGAGTATATTTGGTTCGGACGAATATTATCTGCGCGACTTTATTTCCCCTGCTGTTGATAAAAATTCATATTATTGGCAAGCGGCATGGTCAATTATTACATCCGCTAATAAAATGTTAAACTACTTAGATGAAGAGACAGTTGGGAGTATTCCAAAATTGCAGGAATTTAAAGCAAGGGGTCTTGTAGTTCGTGCTTTTGCTTACAGTTATTTAATGGAAAATTATCAAGATTCTTATTTATTAGGAGGGAAAGACAAGCCGGGCATTATGTTGTATGATTTTTATTCACCAACACAAGAGTATAAACCACGTGCTTCTTCAACAGATACCTACAATTTTATCAAAAACGATCTGACTAACGCTATCCTACTTTTTAAAGCATCAGAACATGAAACTAAAATAGGATATACTACAGATAATCCAAAGGATATTGATTTGTCTGTAGCCAAATTTATCCTCGCACGAGTTTCTCTGATAACCGGAGACTGGCCAACAGCAATCTCAGCCAGCGATGACATTTTAGAGAATTATCCTGACCTGATGGGAGAAGATGTATATGGTGGAATAAACAATGTTGGCACAGATACTGATCCTGAAATTCGTCCTGAAACAAATGGATTTCTTTTCAATGATGTGAACCCAGAAGTTATTTTGGGATGGCCGGTAGGTGAAGCCATTACCGCGCATAACAGTTGGATGAACCCCTTTGGTGAAGGAAATGGCGGTGAAGGCGAAGGATATGCACGGATAGATAATCGTATTTATGAACAAATTGATGACAGAGATTATCGAAAAAACGTTTTCATGGCAACAGATTTTGGTGATTACACATATCCTACGAATAAGACCAAGAGATTCGTCCCTGCTTATACTAACTTAAAGTTTGCTGCAACGCATGGAATTGGATCAGACGATAAAAAAAATGTTGGAACTGTTACTTGCTATTATATGCGCTCTTCTGAAGTGCTGCTTATGAAAGCAGAAGCTCAAGCTCGTGCAGGGAATGAACCTGAAGCGAAAAAAACACTAAATGTTTTGCTTGCAGCTCGTACCAAAGCAGGGGAAACACCTTTAACTGTTGATAATTATTCAAGTATGAATGGAATGAGTGCACTGCAAATGGTTCAACTTCAAACTCGCATTGAGCTATGGGGCGAAAATGGTAGTGAATTCTTCAACAACAAACGTTGGAATATTCCAGTTGACCGTAAGAGTTCAACCAATCATGTTGACAAAGGGACCTATAGTGTAGATAAAATGACTTTAAAAATACCAGAGATGGAAATGTTGTACAATCCTAAAGCTGTACAAAACTAAGTTTAAGTTGTTATTTTTTAAATAAAAAGGGCGAAGCATTAGCTCCGCCCTTTTTCAAATATACACTGTATGTTCTGTATCTCTTCTACTAATATAGCTATTAAGTGTTTTAATCTTTAGCATATTTATTACAATAATAATAAAAGAAGAATCATTTTTATGAATAGGAGAACATTTTTAATTCAAAGCACAGTTTTGTCAACAGGCTTTGTTATTGCAAGTACAATTCCCGGATTGGGAATGAACGCTGGAACTCAAAGTGGGAAAAAAGGGAAAATGGACATCTATCAATCATTTAAGGTGCCTGACTCAAAGTACCATCCTTTTGTGCGCTGGTGGTGGAACGGCAACAAAATAGAAAAGGATGAACTCATTCGTGAATTGCATTTATTGAAAGAAGCAGGTATCGGCGGGGTCGAAATCAATCCAATCGAATTCCCCTCAACGGGAGACGATTTGGGAAAAAAATCGTTGACCTGGCTGAGCGACGAATGGATAAATATGTTGGAAGTAACTTTTGCTGAAGCCAAAAAGCTTGACATGACCTGCGATTTAATCGTAGGATCCGGCTGGCCATTTGGTGCCGAAACATTGCCGCGTGACGAGCGTGCAAAGGTAGCCATTATATATGCCGAAGCTCTCGAAGGTCCCCTGTCGTTTGAAACTTCCCAATTCAATATTTTTAAAACAATCGATCCGGGAGTGAGTGTAGCTATGCCAAGTCGCACTTTCGAAATTCTTTCGCTAAAAATGGTTCCTGAACCCATGGCAGGTTTAAGTGAAGTAATTGATTTTTCAGATAAACGAAAGGATGAGATTATAACTATTGATGTGCCCGAAGGAAAACATGTGTTTTATGCCCTGGTAAAGGTCGATTCATTTGCCAGTGTAATCAATGGGGCGCCCGGCGCTGCCGGTCCGATTCTCGACCACATGAACAAAACAGCGGTTCAAAAATATTTGAACCACATGTCAGACACCATACAGGAAAAAACCGGCCCCCTTTCGAGTCACCTTCGTGCTTTCTTTACCGACTCCATGGAACTGGAAGGAAGCAACTGGACTGCCGACCTGCCCGAAGAATTTAAAAAACGGCGCGGATACGATATAATGCCCTACCTGCCATTCACCATGTTCAAAGTAGGAAGATTAGGCGCTGTTGTCGATGAAAATTATGGAGTTAAAAAAACACCGGAATTTGAAAAAATTATACAACGTGTGCGCTTCGATTTTGAATTGACCAAAGCCGAATTGCTGTACGAACGTTTTACACAAACGTATTTACAATGGTGTAAGGAGCAGAATGTGAAATCGCGGGCCCAGGCCTACGGGCGTGGGTTCTTTCCGCTGAGGAGCAGCCTGGGTTACGATATACCGGAAGGCGAATCGTGGACGACCAACTGGCTGAAACATCGCGTGGGAGAAGAAATGTCGGACGACGATTACCGCCGCGGGCGCGGTTACACCATGATTAACAAATATGTTTCTTCGGCTGCACATTTAACAGGCAAACGCCTGGTAAGTTGCGAAGAAATGACCAACACCTACAACGTATTCAACATTACGCTGGAACAACTGAAAATAGGTTCCGATATGAGCATCATGTCGGGAATAACGCATTCCATCTGGCATGGATTTAACTACTCTCCGCCTGAAGCACCTTTCCCGGGCTGGGTGCAATACGGGTCGTATTATAGCGAAAAGAACAACTGGTGGCCCTATTTTAAGTATTTAAACCAATACAAAGCCCGCCTTTCTGCCTTGTTGCAGAATGCAGATATGTACACCGATATGGCCATCCTGCCGGCCAATTACGACATGTGGGGCGAGATGGGCGTACAAACCGACCCCTTCCCCGAAAAGCTGAATATCCCTTACACCTCCATAATCTGGGAGTCAATAAATAAAACCGGGGGAGCTGCCGATTATATTACCGAAATAATCATTGCCGACGCGGAAATTAAAAAAGGAAAAATTTGCTACGGCCCCAAAACATACGACACACTTTTCCTGCCTGATGTAACCGGCATGAACCCCGCCACCCTGCAAAAACTACTTGAATTTGTTTCAGCCGGAGGACGTATTTTCTGTATTGAAAAATATCCTGAAAAATCGCTCGGACTTAAAAATTGGAAGCAAAATGATAAAGAAGTACGAGAATTGGTGGGAAAACTCAAACAATTCCCCGAGCGTTTTATTCTGGTGAAAAAGCCGGAAGACAACCGGTTTCTGGAATGGTACATGCAACTTATTCCAAAATACGATTTATCGAAGTACCTTACCATCGACAAGCCCAACCGGTTTTTTATGCAAACCCGCTTTCAGGATGACAACAAAAACGAAATATTCTTCTTTCAAAATGTACACATGCACAATACCTATAAAACGAATGTGTCGTTTAATAATACAATTACAAAAGGCCGCTATCCCTGGGTTTGGGATATGGAAAGTGGTGAACGCTATCGCATTCAACTAAATAATGACAACATCGAAATTGAACTGGGACCGGCAGAAACGCGTATCATTGTGTTCAGTAAAGATAAAAAAGGGCCGCAATGGAAGCCTGTTCCTGTTACCGGAAACAATGTGACTACCCTTAACAAACACTGGGAAGTGGAATTTCGTCACAGCCGCGAAGGATGGGTAAAATTTTTGAAGATGAACGAACTGAAAGATATAAAAGATACTGACTATGTAAACTTCACCGGAACAGCCATTTACAGAAAAATACTGGATGCCGGCAGCGAAAATAACCACTATCTCAACCTCGGGAAAGTGTGGGGAGTTTCCGAACTTTTTGTGAACGGGAAATCGTGTGGCGTAAAATGGTATGGTAACCGGATATATCATTTAGACGGAATCCTGAAAAAGGGACCAAATGAAATAGAAGTGCGGGTTACAACATCTATGGGGAATTATATGAAAACCCTGACTGATAATGAAACAGCACAAAAGTTTACCGTGTTAAAAAACAAAAATCAGCCAATTCAGTCAATGGGATTAATTGGCCCTGTTACTTTGTATCAATAACTTTTTTAAAAAACAGTATATGAACAGATTAAAAGCAATCGTACTAACCCTGGCTTTGTTTTGCTTTTTTGGAGCCTCAGCAAAAGATTACAATGCCTCTGTTTTCGGTATAAAATCGAACGGGACAACATTAAACACAACGGCCATTCAAAAAGCCATCGACCATATTCATGAAGAAGGTGGCGGACACCTCAATTTTTACGTGGGCCGGTATCTCTCCGGAACCATTGAGTTAAAATCAGATGTACATATAATTTTACATGAAGGCGCTATACTGGTAGGCTCTGCAAATATTTACGATTACAACATTGAAACGCCCAATACTGCTTTTGTGTATGCAAAAAATGCCAATAATATTTCCATCACCGGTCTGGGCGTTATCGATGGGCAGGGACATGAGGTGGCTTACAGTTTATTGGACCAAGTGCATAAAGGAATTATTCAGGATGAATTGAAATACGACCGCTCGGCAAAATACCGCCCAAAGGGAATATATCTTCGTGAATGTAAAAATGTGGAAATAAGCGGTATTACGATAAAAAACACGGCCGAATGGGTGCAAGTGTACGACCAGTGCGAAAATCTGAAGATAGATAAGATTACGGTTGACAGTAAAGTCTATTGGAATAACGATGGTTTAGATATTGTGGATTGTAAAGACGTAGTTGTTAGTAACTCCTTTTTCGATTCTTCCGACGATGCAATTTGCTTCAAGTCGCACGATGCCACCAAAGTGTGCGAAAATATAGTGGTACGAAACTGTGTGGCCCGTTCCAGCGCCAGCGGAATAAAGTTTGGTACAGTTACGAGAGGCGGTTATAAGAACATCAAAATCATCAACAACAAAGTTTACGATACTTACCGTTCGGCCATAACCATCGCTACGCCCGACGGCGGAATTATCGACAATATTTTAGTTGACAGCCTGTATGCCTATAACACAGGAAATGCAATTTACCTGCGGATTGGAGCACGCTGGAATAAGGGCAAAATAGGTTCCATGAGCAATATTACCATTCAGAATATGTATGCCGAAATTCCGGCAACCAAACCCGATGCCGGGTATCAGTATGAAGGACCAATTGAAGATCTGCCCCGGAATATTTCACCGGCAAGTATTGTTGGCCTGGAGGGGCATGATATAACCAATGTGACATTACGGAATATCGAGATTGTTTACCCCGGGGGAAGTAATCCAAATTATGCCTACCGTGGAATTAAAGCTGCAGATTTGGACGCAATTCCTGAAATGGAATCTGCCTATCCGGAATTTTCGCAATTTAAGGAACTTCCGGCCTGGGGGTTTTATGTGCGTCATGCTAAAAATGTAACATTCGAAAATGTAACACTTACTGCAAAAGAACCTGAATATCGTCCGGCTATTGTTTTCGATGATGTTAAAGGGGCGAAACTATTGGAGATGAAATACAATTTCCCGGGCAGAGGGAAAAAGTTTTATCAGTACAAATCAACGGGTATTATTCAAAAATAATAAAACGAATGATTCTTTATAAATCAGAAAAAATAAGCACAATGCGTAATACGAAAATATTTTTATCATCTGTTTTAATGCTTTTGGTTTTGCATCTGTCGGCAAAAGATTACATGGTCTCCGACTTTGGTGCAAAAGCCGACGGTGTAACAGTCAATACCCGAACAATACAAAAAGCGATTGATTTTATCAGCGAACATGGGGGAGGCCGATTGGTATTCGGTCCCGGGAATTACGTAACAGGAAGTATCTACCTGAAATCCAATGTTGTTTTGCATTTGGAGCATAGTGCAACTATCTTAGGGTCTAATAATCCTTTTGATTATGTGATAGACCCATACATAAAATGGTCCTCAATGATTTTTGCCCTTAATCAGCAAAATATTGGTATAACCGGAAAAGGGACAATTAACGGACGAGGCTTTACAACTGCAAACAACCTAGTCAATTATATTCACCGGGGCATTTTTGAGGACGAACTCCTTTTAGACAGGCCGCGCGAATGGAGGCGCCCCCAAAATATTTATTTTCGGGAATGTACAAACGTAAAAATTGCCGATATCACGTTACGCGATCCGGCCAGCTGGAACCAGACTTATGACCAATGTAAAAATGTATATGTCGATAATATATACGTGGACAGCAAGTCGTACTGGAACAATGATGGGATTGACATTGTGGATTGCGATGGTGTGGAAATCCGGAATTCCTATTTCGATGCAGCCGACGATGTAATCTGTTTTAAGTCGCACGATGCAAACAGCATTTGCCAGAATGTAATCGTTGAAAACTGCGTAGGCCGTTCCAGCGCCAACGGCGTGAAATTCGGAACTGTTTCCCGTGGTGGATTTCGCAACTTTAAAATAAAGAACGTAACCATTTTCAACACCTTCCGTTCTGCAATTACTTTTGCCGCAGTTGATGGCGGCATAGTTGAGAACATCGAAGTTGACAGCGTCCGTGCCATAAATACCGGGAACGTTATTTTTCTTCGCATTGGCGACCGCTGGAGCCAAGGCAAAAAACCGAGCATGAAAAACATTGCCATTTCAAATGTGTATGCCGAAGTACCTTTAGGAAAACCGGACGCGGGTTATAATTACGAAGGGCCCGTTGAAGACAATCCGCGCAACATTTCGCCGGCCAGTATTGTCGGGCTTCCCGAATACAGAATTGAGAACGTAAAACTTAAAAATATAGAAATTGTATATCCCGGTGGCGGCAACCCGCTTTATGCCTACCGTGGCACCAGCCCCGCCGAACTTGACAGTATCCCGGAAATGCGGGACCGGTACCCGGAGTTTTCGCAATGGAAAGAATTGCCTGCCTGGGGATTTTATATACGCCATGCAGACAGGATTGTGTTTGAAAACGTAACCTTTACCGCAGAAAAAAAAGACTACCGTCCGTCCGTTGTAATTGATGATGTAAACGGCGCTGCTTTCAAAAATGTAATTTTTAACGAACCCGGAAGTGAGAGCAAGCAACAAATCATTCAAAACCGGTCAACCAATGTGGTTATCGATTAACCTGAAATTATTACGGATAGATTAAACGCATTTAAAGTTAAAACAATGAACAAATACAAAATATTCATAATCAGTCTTCTTATCCTGTTCACGCTGAACCTTTCAGCCAAAGACTATAAAGCATCGTTGTTTGGTGTTAAATCCGACGGAGTAACATTAAATACCGGTTCTATTCAATATGCTATTGATTACATTAGTGAAAATGGCGGCGGGCGTCTCGTTTTTTATGTTGGCCGTTATCTCACCGGGAGTTTTCATCTCAAATCCAACGTTACCATACAACTTGAAGAGGGAGCAGTACTGGTAGCTTTTCAATCCATTCATGATTATTTTGAACTGAATGGAACAAATGCCCTGATATTAGCCGATAATATTGAAAATACAGGCATTACCGGTAAAGGGGTAATCGTGGGTAATGGAAATGCTGTCTTAAAAAGCATCAGCGAGCAAATACAAAAAGGATACATCGAAGAAACAGAGTCGAAGGTTAAACCCGCCCTGATTTATTTTAACGGGTGCAGTAATGTGACGCTGGATGGAATTATTTTGCGCGATGCTTGCGGCAATGTTCAGGTTTATTCCCAATGTAAACAGGTAAAAATTAACAATATAACCGTTGAAAGCAACGCTCTGCCTGAAAGTAAAGGAATTAAGTTTTCCAATTGCGATATGTTTACGCTCAGCAATTCATTTTTCGATACTTCGGGAACAGCATTAAGTTCCGAAGGGAATTCCAAAAATGTTTCAGTAACGGGTACCATTACCTCAAAAGGGAAAAAAGTAAAAGCTACAAAATAGAATGAAACGACCATGATAAATACTTTCACACATACTAAAATGATTATCAAGGGGAGTTACATCTGTTACCATATAAAACAAACAATTATAAACAGATGAAATTGAGAGTATTCGCGATACTACTTTTATTCCTTTCGGGACAAATAACTTTTGCACAAAACCGTCCACCTGTGGAAGAACGCCTTGAGTGGTGGCACAATGCCAAATTCGGAATGTTTATCCACTGGGGCGTGTATTCTATGTATGGCGGTGTTTATAAAGGGCACGAACAAGCATACGGAGATGCAGCCTGGATAGAGAACCGTTGTAAAATACCTGTGGCTGAATACCGTGAACATGCCAAAGATTTTAATCCGGTAAATTATGATCCGGACGCCTGGGTGAAAATAGCCAAAGATGCAGGCATGAAATACCTAATCATTACGGCCAAACACCACGACGGGTTTGCCTTGTTCGATAGCAAAGCAAGCGACTGGAACGTGGTGGATGCAACAGTGTATGGAAAAGATTTGTTGAAACCATTGGCCAATGCCTGCAAAAAACATGGCATAAAACTGGGGTTTTATTATTCGCAGGCCAATGACTGGACAAATCCCGGAGGGACAGTTGCCCGCCGGCCTATGTGGCAAGGCTGGGCCAACCCGGACTCCACCCGAATCGATCAATACACCAAAGAGCATAACGGAAGTTGGGACCCGGTGCAGGAAACAGCAACTTTCGATGAATATGTTGACCATGTCGCCGTTCCTCAGGTAAAAGAATTGTTGACCAATTATGGTGAGGTGTCGGTACTCTGGTGGGATTATGCCACGCAGATGAAAAGTTATGAGGGAGCTGTAAAGTTGGAAAGCTTATTAAACATTCAGCCCAATATTATTACCAACGACAGGCTACATCCCGACTTTCCGGGCGATACGAAAACACCGGAACAAGATATTCCGGAATGGAGCCAAATCAAAAAAGATGAAAATTGGGAAACCTGTATGACCATGAATGGTTCCTGGGGTTATAAAAGTTTTGATAATAAATGGAAATCATCGGAAAGCTTAATCCGGAACCTGGTAAAAATTGCGGCCCGTGGGGGAAATTATTTACTGAATGTGGGACCAAAACCCGACGGGACTTTTCCAGAAGAAAGTGTTCAGCGCTTAAAAGAAATCGGTGGTTGGATGGATGTAAACGGTGAAGCGATTTACTCTACACAGGCAAGCCCGTTTGGAGAGATTCCATGGGGGGAATGCACATTAAAAGAAAAAGGGATTAAAACAATTTTGTATTTTACGGTTTTCAGTTGGCCAACAAACGGGACACTTTTTGTCCCACGCCTAACAAATAAAGTTATTTCTGCAAAGTTGCTGGCTACAGATAAAAATGTTAAAACATCAGTGGCAAAGGCAGGAACGAACATATTTGTGCCTGAAACGATGACCGATCCTTTTGCAACAGTTATAAAAATGGTAGTTAAAGGGAAAGTTGAAAGAAACAGTTCTTTAGATTATAAAAAACAAATGCAAAGCGGTGCATTAGAGTAAACATTTGAACAATGAAAATAGAAAATAAAAGATTTGTGAACTTACTCTTTTTGGTTGCATGCTTCATTCTGATTTCATGTTCCAGTAAAACAACTGTTTTTGTTTCTGCTCAAGGCAATGATCTCAGCGATGGTTCCATTGACAAACCATTCAGAACGATTGAAAAAGCCATGGATTTTATTCGTGAGGAAAGATTGATGGGTGTTAGCAAGCCCTGTTCGATTTTGATACGCGGTGGAGATTATTATATTACCCGGGCAATTGAGTTTACGGAGGAAGACAGTAGTCTGACCATTGCACCTTATAACAATGAGAAGGTTCGTTTTACAGGAGGTATATCAATCGACCCTAAAGATGTGTTACCGGTTTCCGATACCGAAATGGGAAAATTATTTCAGGAAAAGAACCGTGCCAATATTATGATGGTTCAACTAAAAAAACTTGGAATAATTGACTATGGGAATCTTCATCCGGTTGGATTTAACCGTCCTGTAAAACCCATCTGGATGGAACTGTTCATTAATGGAAAACCGGGCCATTTGTCGAGATGGCCAAATGACTCGACAGTACAAGTTGGAAAAATTATTAACAAAGGTTCTGTGGCAGCATTAGGAGACAATGATAACATTGGTGGTAAATTTACATACTCCGTTGATCAACCTGTAAAATGGAAAAATTCAGATGATATATGGATATTTGGATATTTTCAATACGGTTGGGCCGACGATGCTGTAAAACTGGCTTCGATTGATACAATAAACAAAACTTTTACCACGCTCCAGCCTCATCGGTATGGTTTTGAAAAAGGAAAGCCATGGAATAAATGGTATGCTTATAATATTGTTGAAGAAACAGATATGCCCGGTGAATATTACATCGATCGGAATGAGGGTATTCTTTATTTTTATAGTCCGGGAAAAATAGAAACAATTGAAATTTCTGTTTTAAAAGACCCGTTCATTACGATGAATGCTTCATCAAACATAACGGTTAAAGGGATTGATTTTGATTGCGCAAGAGGGAGCGCGGTTGAAATGCTGGGAACAAAAGAATGTTTATTTACGGATTGTTCATTCAAAAACTTAGGATGTTATGCAATAAATATCGATGATGAGATAGTTCATGTAAATAAAAATAACTTGGTTGTCAGTAAAAAAAACGGTATCGTAAATTGTTCTGTTTATCAGACAGGGATGGGAGGGATTAAACTGTACGGGGGAGATCGGCGCACTCTTAACCCGGCTGGAAATTTTGTAAGTAACTGTACGATTCATGATTTTAACAGAATCTCCAAAACATATTGTGCGGGAATAAAAATTTCGGGTGTTGGCAATCGCATTATAAATAACGAAATTTTTAACTCTCCGCATGTTGCAATTTTGTTGTCTGGAAATGATCATTTGATCGAATACAATGAAATTCATGACGTGTGCCTGGTCACTGATGATGTAGGGGCAATTTACTATGGACGAAACCCTTCGGAAAGAGGAAATGTGGTTCAGTATAATTACATCCATCATCTGGGGAATATACACCGAACGACAGCTGTTTATCACGATGATGGTGCATGTGGGATGAAAGTGCATGGAAATATATTTTACCGGGCAGGAACAATCCCGATACTTATTGGCGGAGGAAGCGATAACGTTTACACCAACAATATTTTTATTGATAATCCAATTGGAATTAAAGTGGATAATCGCATGCAGGCATTCGAATGGGCCAAACCCATGGTTGCCGTAGGAGGTGTAGTTGATCAAAAGTTGAACGAAATACATTACAACCAACCACCTTACAGTACGAGATACCCTGAATTAGCCAAATACTGGGAAGAAGATCCATCATTTCCGAAACGAAACAAAATCGATGGGAATGTATTTGTGAACGTCGGGCAAATTATTTTGAAAGTTGATGAAGGAGTTAATGCAGATAAACAGTTTCTGGATTTCAGCGATAACAATCTAATCACAAACGAAGATCCCGGTTTTGTTGATTTTGAAAATCAGAACTTCAAGCTGAAAGAATCATCTGAAATTTTTGAGACATTACCTGATTTTGAACAAATACCTTTCGAGAAAATGGGACCTCTTAAAAGTGAAAAATAAGTGGAGATATAAATTATAAATCACGTTAACATGAAAAAATTAGTTTTACTGTTCATAATTATCACTTCTTCTTTATGGGTATCGGCACAAGATTTAAAATATGCAAAAGAAATAGTTAAAACGCTTTCTTCTCCCGGATTTAAGGGAAGAGGTTATGTTGGGAATGGACATAAAATTGCTGCAAAATACATCAGTAAACAATACGCCGAAATTGGCTTAAAATCATTTGAAAAAAACTATTTTCAACCTTTTGAAATAAATGCCAACACCTTCCCGTCAAAAATGAAACTTCAGTTTAACGATGAGGAACTCATTCCTGGAGAAGATTACATTATCGATCCGAAATCTGAATCTTTAAAGGGAACATTCCCAATTGTGGTCATCCGCGAACGAGATTTATTAGATGAATCAAAGCTTGCTAATGTGGTTGAAAATTCTTTGGGGAAAGTTTTAATTATTGATGAAATTAAATCTGATATTAAAGACAATGAAGATAAAAAGAAGATAAAAGAGTTAACCGACTATTTAAAATACAGTCCCGAAGTTCCTTCGGTAGCTACGATTATCTATACCGATAAAAAACTCACATGGAGTGGCTCCACAATCCAAAAACCAAAAACTTCTTTTATTGTAAACAAAGCATTTAATCTAAAAAGTTTAAACGAGGTAAGCATTCAAGTAAAAGCCAGATTTATTAAATGCGAAACAAAAAATGTTGTGGGTTACATTGAGGGAACAGAAAAACCTGATTCTTTTTTAGTTATTTTGGGGCATTACGACCATTTAGGGAAAATGGGCTCAAAAATGTATATCCCGGGGGCAAACGACAATGCCAGCGGAATTGCAATGTTGCTGAGTCTGGCAAAACACTACAAAAAAAATCCGCACAGGTATTCTATCGTTTTTATCTCTCTGGCAGCTGAAGAAATGGGAATACTTGGGGCAAAATATTACGTGGAAAATCCTTTGTTTGAACTTGATAGAATTCGTTTTCTGGTTAATTTCGATATGGCCGGAACCGGAGACAAGGGGATTAAAGTGGTAAATGGAACAGTTTTTAGAAAAGAATTTGACTTACTGAACGATCTAAATCAAGAAAACAATTACATCCACTCGGTGAACATAAGAGGAGAGTCGTGTAACAGCGATCATTGCATGTTCTATCGGCAAGGAGTACCAAGTTTCTTTATTTACACATTGGGCGGGATTCAAGCCTACCACGACATATACGACAGGTTTGAAACCCTGCCACTTACAGCATTTGAAGGTTATTCAGAGCTAATGATTCACTTTTTTGATACTTTTTAGCATCACAATTTTTAAACTAAATATTTATGAAACCGAGAGAAAGAGTTCTTAAAGCATTTAAACGTATTCCCGGTCTTCCTGACAGGGTTCCTGTTCAATTTGATTTATGCCGCCAGTTGACCGATCATTTTGGTAAAGAATTAAATATTCCGGTAAATTATACCGACAATTTGTACGAAGATGTAACCTATCGCATCAGCGCCAACGAATTGCGGGTGGCTATGGGAAGCGATGTCGTTGTTACCGGTGCTTCGGTGTCCGACGATTTTAAAATTGAAAAAGATAAAAACGGGCATTGGCTGAACGAGTATGGCATGAAAATGAGGCAGGGCAGCATTTATGTTGAAGTGGTAGATTATCCGCTGGCACATGTGGAAACCAAGGCGGAGATCAACCGTTACAAGTTTCCCGATCCGCTGGCTCCCGGGCGTTACCGCGATGCAGAAAACCTGATTCGTAAATACCATGATGATTATTTGGTATTTGGCGATATTGAAGTAACGGTTTTCTCTCTGGGACATCAACTTGTGGGAATGGAAAAATTACTCATTGACATGATGATGGAGACCGAATATGTGGTTCCGCTGTTTGAAGCCTGTGCTGAATTTCAAACCCAAATTGGGCTGCAACTGATTGAGCGCGGAGTGGATGCCATTTGGTTTGGCGATGATTTTGGAACGCAAACCAGTCTGATTATGCCTCCTGAAATTTTTCAAACCCAGTTAAAACCTGTTTACAAGAAAATGGTAGATCGTTTTAAAGCGGCCAAGCCCGATATTATCCCCATTTTGCATTGCGACGGAGCCGTAGCCGATTTACTCGACGATATCCGCGAAATTGGTTTTGAAGTTTTTAATCCGGTGCAGCCCGGTGTTACCGGTCATCTTCCGGAAGATATGAAAACAAATTTTGGTGATAAGTTTTCGTTCTGGGGAGCCATCGATCAACAAGATTTGTTACCCAATGGAACCGACGAAGAATTAGAAAACGACATCATCGAAAAGATAAACATTTTGGGCAAAAATGGTGGTTACATGATTGCACCTGCACATATTTTGCAGAATGATGTATCCCCCGAGCGTGTGTTAAAGTTTATTGAACTCTGCATGAAACATGGGATCTACTGAAAGCAATTCAATTACAAATACGGAATTTGGGTATGCCGGGGAATTGATTTTTGAAATGGGAAATTGCCCTAATAAAAGTTGGGCGGTAGCCCGGTAAAATTAGAGAATCGGAATTAAAGAAGAACTTTAATGAAATTAAAGAATCAACATCGGTCGGATACTAATAAAACCAACTTCCGCTGGGTGATTGTCGCCCTGCTTTTTTATTCCACCACCATTGTTTATTTCGACCGGGTGATCCTGGGGATCCTTGCGCCATTTATTACGGAAGAAATTGGCTGGAGCGAACAGGAATACGGTTACGTGGTATTTGCTTTTCAGCTCACTTATGCCATTGGGCCTCTGTTTATCGGTTATGTGATCGACCGGTTGGGAACACGCCGGGGATTGGCACTGGCGGTGGTTGTTTGGTCATTGGCAAGCTTGTCCCATGCAGCAGCCCGCAGTTGGATCGGTTTTGCCATTGCGCGATTGGGATTGGGAATCGGCCAGTCGGCCAACTTCCCGGCAAGCATAAAAACCGTGGCCGAATGGTTTCCACAAAAGGAGCGCGCTTATGCCACCGGAGTCTTTAACGGGGGCTCCAATATCGGGCAGGTGGTTGCTCCGCTGCTTATCCCGGTGGTGCTTTACTTTTTTGTTTCGTGGCAATATGTTTTTGTGTTGTCCTTAATCCTTAGTGCAACCTGGCTAATTTTGTGGCTGATCCTTTTTAAACCGCCACAGGAAAGCCGTTTTGTAAACGATGCCGAACGGGAATACATCAAAAGCGATTCCGATGACCTCGAAAAAGCAAAAGTCCCATGGAAAGAACTGGCAAAACACCGCCAGACTTGGGCGGTTGCCCTGGGCAAACTGTTTGCGGATCCGGTGTGGTATTTTTATCTTTTCTGGGGTGCTAAATTTCTAAATGCACGGTTTGGGGTTGAATTAAAAGGGCTGGCGCTTCCGTTGATAATTATTTATGTGGTAGCCTGGGCTGGCGGAATGGCCGGGGGCGCAGTTTCCTCTTCCTTGCTGAAGAAAGGAAAATCGGTTAACTTTGCACGCAAAATTACCATGTTGGGCACGGCGCTGTTAGTCCTCCCGGTGATGACGGTCCCTTTTATCGATTCGCTGCCGGTTTGTGTGGGGTTGATTGCCCTTGCTGCTGCCGCGCACAATTCCTGGTCGGCCAATATTTTTACCGTAGCGTCCGACTTGTTCCCCAAAAAGATTGTGGGTTCGGTCATCGGGTTTTCCACAACGGTAAGCTCCATAGCAGGAATGGGAACTGCATTGCTGATTGGGTGGGCATTAAACGAATCAGGCGTGGATGGTTATGTGTTTCCGTTTGTAATAGCCGCTTTTGGTTATCTCGCCGGATTATTGGTTATCCATTTGGTTTCGCCTAAAATGCAGCCCGTAAGCGGGATAGGAATGAAGAATGAAGAATGAAGAATGGAGATTAACGAATGATGATTCAATGTCGTTTAGTTAAGACTTTCAATACGAGAATGTGAGTATTAAACACCCTTCGACTACGCTCAGGGTGACTGTCAGGCTGAGCGTAGTCGAAGTCTGGTTTCGTTAACTAAATGACATTAAAAGAAGATTAACGAATGAATATGGTGAACCGACAACAAGCAACAAGCAACAAATATGAACTCAAGAGAAAGAATTTTAAAAAGTTTGAACCATGAAGAGCCCGACCGGGTGCCTTACGATTTAGCAGGCTCAACCTGGACCGGGATTACCAACACCGCTTATCAAAACCTGCGAAAATACCTGGGTATGGAACCTGACGAGCCGGTTTGGTCGGATGTGATCCAGCAAATTGTAATCCCTTCCGAAGAAATATTCAACCGTTTGGAAGTGGACACCCGCGGAGTTTTTCCGCTTACCAGCCACAACTGGGATGTCTATTCCAAATTAAAAGATGGCGGTAATTTTTGGGAATATTTTGATGAATGGGGATTTACGCATCATTTCCCGAAAAACGGGCACTGGTTTTCTTTGGTAAAGCACCCTATGGAAGCATTTGATTTTGAAGCAGAAGATGTAATTGAAAACTACCGTTGGCCCGATGCTGCCAATAAACAACGGTTTGCCGGTTTGCGGCAAAAAGCGGTTCAATTCAGGAACCAGGATAAAATTGTAATGACCAAAGGACTTTGCGCGGGACTTTTTGAAATGCACCAACGTGTGCGCGGGATGGAAAATGCCATGCTCGATCCGTTTCTTTTCCCGATAAATTCTGACAAGCTGATTGGCAAGTTGGCCGATTTAAAGATTGAATTTTGGGATGCCAGCCTTAATGAATTAGGCGATGTAGTTGATATTGTAGGCGAAGGCGACGATTACGGGACCCAACAGTCACAACTTATCAGTCCCGAGCAGTTCAGGGAACATTACAAACCGCATTTTGAGCGTGTGCTTTCTTTTATAAAGGAAAAGGCGCCGCAGATAAAACTGATGTTCCATTCCTGCGGAAACGTCCGCCCGATTATTCCCGATTTGATTGAAATGGGCGTGGACATTTTGAACCCGGTACATATTACAGCCACCGGAATGGAACCTGTTCAGCTAAAAAAAGATTTTGAAAAAGATATTGTGTTTTGGGGCGGAGGCGTGGATACCCAAAAAGTGTTACCTTCGGGATCGGTGCAGGAGGTGAAAGACGACGTTCGCCGAAATATCAGGGCATTGGCTCCCGGCGGAGGTTTCGTGTTTAACACCGTGCATAACATCCAGGCCGAGGTGCCGCCGCAAAATATAATTGCAATGTTAGAAGCTTTAAGAGAATTTGGAAAATATTGAATCATCCAAAGGTTAGATATAAATGTAAACATTTAATATAAAATTGATTAATATGGAACGAAGAGAATTTATTCAAAAGTCAGCCAAAGGCACTATAGCACTGGGAACTGCGCCTTTAATTTTTTCCAACTCGAACTGGAAGGGCGCTAACGACCGCGTAAATGTAGCGGTAATCGGGATCCGGGGGATGGGGCAATCACACATCCAGGAATACCAGAAGCTGAAAAACGTGGAAGTTGCCGCCCTGTGCGATGTGGATGAAAACCTGTTTGCCGAACGGGTAAAAAAACATTTCACCGATAAAAGCCTGCGCGAACCGAAGTTATACACTGACATGCGCAAACTATTTGAAGACAAATCAATCGATGCGGTTTCTGTGGTAACCCCCAACCACTGGCATGCGCTGGCCGGTATCTGGGCCATTCAGGCCGGGAAACATGCCAGTATTGAAAAACCTTCGTGCCACACCATAGAAGAGGGCCAAAAACTAATTGAAGCTGCCCGAAAATACAACGTAGTGGTTCAGGACGGTGCTGAGCAGCGCAGCAATCCCGGTGCACAGTCGGCAATTAAGTTTTTGGGTGACGGGAAACTGGGCGAGGTGTACATGGCCAAAGGCATTTGCTACAAATGGCGCGATTCTATAGGGAAATATCCGGACGGCTACATGCGGGAAGATGAAAAATATGCCAGCACTGTAGGCGGCAAATCATGGATTGGCCCCTTCACAAAAAGTTATATGGACAAAGTGGATTATGACATGTGGCTGGGGCCTGCCCCGGAAAGACCTTTCAACCGAAACCGCTTTCATTACAACTGGCACTGGAACTGGGATTACGGTAACGGCGACATGGGAAATCAGGGAGTGCACGAAATGGATATTGCCCGTTGGGGGCTTGGCGTTAAACTTCCGACTAAAGTGAGTTCTATTGGCGGACACATGATGTTCGCTGACGACCAGCAGACGCCCAATGTGCAAATGGTCCTGTTTGAATTTCAGAACCCGGAAGGCAGCGACGACCAAAAAAAAATCCTTCAGTTTGAAGTCAGGCACTGGATGACCAATCCCGAAGGGAACCACCTGGGCTTCGGCGAATCGCTTACAAATACTTATAAGACGAATCCCGGTAATGTAGTGGGGGATATTTTTTACGGCTCAGAAGGATATATGCTGAAAGATGTGAGCGGCTGGCAAACATTTATGGGCAAAGACAGGGAACCCGGCGAATCGGGTAAAGGCATGGGAAACCACTACCAAAATTTTATCGATGCCATCCGTGCAAACAATCCTAATTTGCTTACAGGGACCATCGAAGAAGGATTTTATTCCTGCGCGCTTATTCACCTCGCCAATATTTCATACCGGCTGGGACGGACACTCGATATTGATCCGCAAACGTTAACCGTGCTGAATGATGAGGAGGCAAATGCAATGTTGACCAAAGAATACCGGAAACCGTTTGTTTTACCAAAAAAAGTTTGAAATGATGAAAAGTTATTTGGGTCCCGCCATGACGAGAATTTCGCTACGCTACAATTTATTGTTGACTTTTATCTTTTTTTCGTTTGCCTTTGCAAATACCATGGATAACGGAGACCAAAAGGAAGTACCAAAAAACCGAAAAGGGGATTGGGAGGTATTATTCGACGGAAAAAGTGTTGATAAATGGAAAGGGAAATCCGAATCCGGTTTTCCGAAAAAGGGATGGAAAATTGAAAACGGATTATTGTACCTAGCGGAGAAAGGTGGAGGGGATATCATTACCAAAGAAAAATACAGTGATTTTGAATTGGTATTTCAGTTTAATTTTACCGAAGCCGCCAACAGCGGTATCAAATATTTTGTAGATACCTTGGTTAACCGGGAAAGCGGAAACACTATGTTCAATGGCCCTGAGTACCAGATTATTGATGATTACAATAATGAGCATTTAAAAGACGACCCAAACGGCTTAAGTTCAACAGCTTCTGCCTACCTGCTATATGCCCCGAAGGGCAAAAAACTGAATCCTCACGGGCAATGGAACACAGGGCGCATAATAGCCAAAAACGGCCGGGTGGAACATTGGCTGAATGGAGCCAGGGTGGTAAAATATAAACGCGGCAGTAAAGATTTCCTAAAAAGAAAAGCAGGAACCAAATTCAGAAACGATAAAAATTACGGGGAACTGAAAAGCGGGCACATCCTGCTCACCGATCACAACGATACAGTTTACTTCAAAGACATAAAAATTAGGAGGTTATAAAAGTACAGGTTATTTTTGCATTGTTGAAATTAATCCAAAATTAAAAATTACATTATTATGAATGAATTAATTACAAAATTAAAAGAAGCGGTAGAGCTCGGGAAAATAGATATTAAATCCCCCTATCCACCGCAATTAAAAGGACAGGATGGGGCAAGCGAACTAACCAAGCTGGCACTCGATAGCAACATTTTGCCACAAGAGATACTGGGGCAAGCACTTATCCCTGCCATGGATGTTGTTGGCAAAAGGTTCTCGGAGAATAAAATATTTGTACCTCAAATGCTGATGTCGGCAAAAGCTATGGGGGCAGCTATGATTCACTTGAAGCCATTTTTTCAATCGGGTGAGATAAAGAGCAAGGGGACTTTTATTATTGGAACCGTGAAAGGTGACTTGCACGATATAGGTAAAAACCTTGTTTCAATGATGGTTGAAGGTAGCGGTTGGACAGTAATTGACCTTGGGGTTGATGTGGCGCCGGAAAAATACATCGAAGCCCTGAAAGAAAACAATGGGGCGGTTGTAGGCATGTCGGCACTGTTAACCACAACAATGGTTTACATGCAAGATATTGTAAACGATATCCGCGAAGAATTTAAGGATACCAAAATTCTAATTGGTGGCGCACCTGTTACTACAGAATTTGCAGATAAAATTGGTGCCGACTTTTACTCGCCCGACCCACAGGGGGCCGTTGAGTACCTAAATTCATTATAAGTATGAAATACAAAAGTTTGGTTATAAACAATCCCGATGATTTATTGTTCGGGATCGCTCCAAATCCTGTTAAAACAGCCCGGGGGTTAGAAATTGGGGGTGGGCAGGTGTATTCGGAACTTAATTTCACACTGCCCCCCATGAAGGTTAACAATGACACTATTAAGGAGGTAAACAGGCATTATTCTCAAATCGCCGAAGGTGCCCTACAGCGTGCATTGGAGCTAAATTCAAAGGGGGTTGTACTTGAGTTTGAAACCCTTTTGGAAATGACAAAAACACCGTCAATAGGGATTGGCCTGGTTAAAATAATGAATGAAGTGTGCGAAAGGTATTATCAAAAGCATGGCCTTGCATCTGAAATAAGGCTTACGCCAAATGACTTAAGTGAGTTTGAACGTCCCGCATTACAACGTACTTCTGCTTATTTGGGGCCCATGTTTGAATTGTTTGATAAAGGCTCGTTAGCCGGTGGCGATTTACTTTCTATTGAAAGCACAGGCGGGAAAGAGGTTTCTGATAACGCATTGATGATGTGTGATATTAAAGGGATGTTCTTTGCGCTGGCGGTACTCGGCGTACGCGACATGAAATTTTTATGGAAACATATTGTTGATATTGCCAATAAGAATGGTAAAATAGCCGGAGGTGATTCTGCCTGTGGATTTGCCAATACTGCAATGGTTTTGGCCGAAAAGAAATTCATTCCCCGCATTTTCGCCGCATTGGTGCGTGTTATTTCGGTTGTCCGCTCAATTGTTGCCATGGAAGAAGGGGCTGTTGGCCCCGACAAAGATTGTGGCTACGAGGGGCCATTCTTAAAAGCAATTACGGGAATACCTATTTCAATGGAAGGTAAAACGGCAGCCTGTGCCCATTTTAGCCCAATCGGCAATATTTCCAGTGCCTGCACCGACTTATGGAGCAACGAATCGGTACAAAACATTAAATTGCTTTCGGGCATGGCGCCAACCGCTTATATGGAGCAACTGGAGTACGATGTGCGTTTGCTTAACACAGCGCTTAAAGAAGGAAAAGCAAGCTGTGGCATGCTTCGTAATTTATTGGTCAAATCAGATATTTACACCGATCCACAGGCCTTGATACTTGCACCGGGGAATGTGATCCGTATTTCGAAAGAACTGGTTAAAGGGGAATCATATGTTGAGAATGCAAAAAATGGGGCATTGGAAACACTCAAAATAATCGAGGAAGCATTAGCTTCCGGTGAAATGAAACTTTCTGAAATGGAAACTTCATATATCCCTATCCTTCGTGACGATTTAGAAAGCATTCCTGCTGATGAAAGTGAATTTATTGAGATGATGCTGCCTCTTGTAGATCAAAGTCAATTTATTTTAAAAGAATACGGTTTATAACATACATAAGTTAATTGGGGAAGTAGTTCGGCTTCTTCCTTCGTTTTAATAAGCACAAAAAATATTGATCTTCCGTATTCATAAACATTTTGTGAATTATGTAGGTCGAAAATACATGGTATTATGAAGGGAATAAATTTAGTAAAAAGGGCAATGAAGCTTGAAGAAGTGGAGCGCATACCCTGGGTGCCTTTTGTTGGAGTGCATGCCGGAGAACTAATAAATCTTACTGCAACTGAATATCTTCAATCAGCAGATAATATAGTAAAAGGAGTTAATAAAGCAATAGAGCTTTATAATCCGGATGGAATACCTGTTACTTTTGACCTGCAAATTGAGGCAGAAGCGATGGGATGTGAGTTGGTATGGGATAAAGAGAATCCTCCCGCAGTTGTTTCTCATCCTCTCAAGGAGGGTAAATCATTGGAGGATCTTGCTGTTCCATGTTCGTGTAAAGGACGTATAAGTATGGTAATGGATGCCACTACCAGGCTTAGAGATCAACACCCTGACCTTGCAATATATGGACTCATCACAGGGCCTTTTACATTAGCTCTTCACCTGTTGGGTACTGATATTTTTATGCAGATGATGATGGATCAGGAGGCTACCCACAAATTAATGCGCTTAACCACAGATGTGGCCATTAAAATGAGTCGCTTGTATATAGAGGCGGGTGCTGATGTAATTGCCGTTGTGGATCCAATGACAAGTCAAATTGATCCGATGAGTTTTGAGGAATTTGTTTCACCTTATGTTACAGAAATAAACAATTACATTCGCGAAGCCGATGCATTGAGTTCATTTTTTGTTTGTGGTAATGCGCAACAAAATATTGAAGTTATGTGTAAAACCAAACCGGATAACATCTCTATTGATGAAAATATCCCTTTGGACTTTGTTCGGGATACTGCATTAAAGCATAATGTTAGTTTTGGTGGGAATCTTAAATTGACACTCTCATTATTGATGGGTGATGAAGAAGCTTCCATGCGGGACGCGCTTCAATGTATGGATATCGGGGGTAAAAAGGGTTTTATTCTGGCGCCGGGTTGTGACCTGGCAATGGCTACACCACAAAAAAATCTTATCGCTGTGTCAAAATTAGTGCATGATGAGCTATTGCAAGGCGAATTACGTGCCACAGAAGCAAGTGATTCGAATATTGAAATATTAGATCTGTCATCTCACTGGAGCAACGACAAAGTTATAATTGATGTGGTAACACTCGACTCTTCATCGTGTGCCCCATGTCAGTATATGTACAATGCAGTAGTGCGCGCAGCTGAGCCTTTTGACGATAAAGTGATTTACAAGGAATATCGCATTAAAGAAAAAGAAGGAGTGCAAATGATGGCTACACTTGGCGTTAGGGCTATCCCAACTATTGTTATAGATGGCAATGTGGAGTTTGCTTCTCAAATTCCGCCAATTCAGGATATTCAGGCTAAAATAGAGCATTATCTTGCAAAAAAAGCTAATCAGTAGCTGGTATAAATGGTCAAATTTAATCTTATAACAGGGTTCCTGGGCAGCGGAAAAACCTCGTTGCTAAAGAACCTTTTGAGTGAGCTTTCAAGACAGAAACGTATTGCAGTAATTCAAAACGAATTCGCACCAACAAGCGTTGACAGTAAAGACTTACAGCAAAATAGTGAAGATTTTAAACTTGTAGAGATTAATAATGGCTTAGTTTTTTGTGTTTGTCAGTTATCAAATTTTGAACAAACGCTGGATAAGCTCCTGGATGAGTATCAACCGGAAATTGTTTTTTTGGAAGCTTCAGGCCTTGCTGATCCAATTAGTATTGCCGAATTGCTGCAAACACCCTCTTTATCAAAACGTATTACCCTCGATAAATCAATTTGTTTGGTAGATGCAGCCAACTATTTCAAAGGGTTAAGTACTTTAGTCCGTTTTAAGCATCAAATAATGGTCGCAGATGTAATTATTTTGAATAAAATTGATCTGTTTGATGGAGATATAGAAGATATAAAACAATCTGTTTCACAGTTAAATCCTTTCGCTGATATTTTACCTTCGGTGTATGCTGAAGTATCCTGGGAGAAGTTGTCCGATAGTATTTTATATACCAGCTATGCTGCTCAAAGATTTAAAGGACAAAAAAGCGAGGGAATGCCCGATATGAATGCTTGTGTGTTGAGAGTACATAATAAGATTGACTTAGAAGCATTGAAGCTTTTTGTTGAAGAATTGCAGGAAAAATGTTTGCGAATAAAAGGTTTTGTCAATCTTAAAGATGGAAGTACGGTTTTATTGCAGAGTGTTTTTAATAAATTAGATATTGAGGAAGTGAATAATTATTCAGGACGTACAGAGATTATTGCTTTTGGGTTTGACATCAACATTGGGTATATGCGTCAATTGTTTAAAAAATTCAGTAACGAATTGAGATAGAATGGATGATGACAAATGATATAGAAAAATTCAGCTTCTGCTATCAAGATTTAAATATTAATCCGAAAATAATTACTTCTCTAATGGGATATGAAAAAGATATCCCGGTAGAAATGGGTCAAATTGTAGAAAATGAAATAGAAACGATAAATTCTATTGACGAGTTTCGCGGGGGATATCTTATTAAAGACGTAAAACTATTAAAGACCAACTCTCAGTTAGAGATTGACAATGTTTATTTTAATGTTGGAAAAACTACGTTGAAATTTTATGAGAACTCTGAACAAGTTGCTTTACTTGTTTCTACCGCTGGTGAATTTATTTCTGAAAGGTCAGGACAGTTGATGAAAGAAGGCCTGTTGCTGGAGGGCTATGTGGTAGATGTGATAGGTTCAGTAATATGTGAAAAGGTTGCTATAAAAACCTGGGAAAGAGTTAAAGAGGTCTCTTCTTTAAAAAACAAAAAGGTGACTAATCGATATTACCCTGGTTATTGCAACTGGAATATAGAAGAACAACATTCTCTTTTCTCTTTACTTCCTAAAGACTTCTGTAATATTCATCTTACTGAAAGTGCATTAATGATTCCAACTAAATCTATTAGTGCAATTGTTGGTATAGGGAAAAATGTAGTTTACAGGAAAAATCCCTGTAGCCACTGCAAAAATGTTGATTGCATCTACAGGCATAAAAAACACTACTAAACAAACATCTGTTATTTCATAATTATGGCTTCAACAACCTTTAGTCTAAATGCATAAAATAGTACTATTTAAAAGTTTACATGAAGCATAAAGTTACATTAATTAAAACAGGATTCCGTACGGAAGTTTTTGTTGAGGATGGAACGAGTTTATTAGATTGCATTCAAAATCATGTAAGTGATTTTTATGCCCCATGCGGAGGCAATGGAATCTGTGGAAAATGTCGTGTTAACATACAAGGTGAAGGCCATGTGATTTCCTGTTTATATTCTGTTAAAAGGGATATAACTGCTTTTTTGCCCGAAAAAAAGGAAATGAAGGTGCTTGCCACTCAGTATGAATTCACCAGGTTGGTGGAGTTGAGTCCGGGCGGGTCGTCCGGGCTTGCCTCTGTTCCATTTGGTATTGCAGTAGATATTGGTACCACCACAATGGTTTTCTATATTGTTAATCTGCTCTCAGGCTCAATGGTCGATATCGTAACAACGGTAAATCCTCAATCGCGTTATGGGGCAGATGTTATTTCCCGGATAAACTATGGGCATCAAAGTCCGAAAAATCTTGCTGATCTTCAAACAGCGTTGGTCGATTCTGTTAATTCTGTTATTCAGGATTATTGTTCGCGATCCGAAGTACTGCCTGATGATTTTGTGAAAATATCGGTTGTTGGAAATACCACCATGCTTCACAGTTTGTTAGGAATTGATGCTATCTCTATTGCATTGGCGCCTTTTACACCGAAGTTCACCGAAGTTCAATGTATCGAAACTCACAAGCTGGGTATTAATATCAATTCTAAAGGGACTGTTGTATTATCACCTTCATTGAGCGGATATGTGGGTGCCGATATTTTGGCAGGATTGGCTTCTGTTGACCCGGAAAAGCTGAAAAGCAATTTTCTTTTTATTGATATTGGCACCAATGGAGAGATGGTTTTGGTAACACCTGAGAAAATTTTAGCTTGCGCTACTGCTGCGGGCCCCGCTTTTGAAGGGGCCAACATTTCTTGTGGAATGGGAGCTTTCCATGGAGCCATTTCAGAATATAACGATGGTGAAATGAAAGTGATTGGGGATACAGCTCCAAAAGGGGTTTGTGGTTCAGGACTTATAGACATTGTTGCATATATGTTAAAAGCCTCTTTGGTCTCTCCCGAAGGCAATATTTCTGAAAATTTCCTGATTTATAAAGCTGACAATGAGGAGAATAACGTTGTACTGACACAGCAAGATATTCGTGAACTACAACTTGCAAAAGCAGCTGTTTATGCAGGAATAAGTCGCTTATTGGCTTTGGCAGGAAAATCTATGGATGATCTGGATCATGTTTTATTAGCTGGCGGATTTGGCAATTATCTCAATATTTCCAGTGCTATCACGATAGGACTATTGCCAGATTTACCGTTAAGCAAATTTATTCATGTTGGCAATTCAGCTGGCTCCGGTGCAGTGTTAGCATTAAAGTCCGAGCAATTTGTTGAGCAAATGGAGAAAATGAAAAAGAACATTAAATATATAGAACTCTCTTCCGATCCCGGGTTTCCTTTAGAATTTGCAATGAGCATGAACTTTGATCTTCCTTAGCTGCTTCCTGCTTAACTTGAGAGGGCATGAATGCAACAGGACGAGGTAAATATCAAACAGGACGGGTTAAACAACTACATGAAACCCCACTCAATCTTTAACAGGACGTAAACTTTAACAATCAAAGGGATGCTTTTATGTTTTTCGTTATATGTATTTGCATGAAACTTGAAATTTAAATTGTTGAAAAATTTTTCATGAAAAAACTTCATAATTTTATGAAATTGACACTGAACATCTTATTATTATCCCTTATTTTACTTGTTTTTATTCATATGATTAAAATTGTTTGTTTTCAAAGGTATCATATGTAACTCGCATGGAATTTTAATCATTTTCTT
>JACDJA010000829.1_pt1 | contig 30820 bp, 24 predicted proteins | sample 7449241 | NCBI WGS metagenome assembly JACDJA01 (sample SAMN14253289, study PRJNA609438) | sludge metagenome | isolation source: initial anaerobic sludge | collected 2018-12-20 | reverse complement strand
GAGTAGCACCCTTTGGGCAAGGGTAATAAATTAACACTTTTTTGTCAATTTATTCAGGACAAGTCACTTCTTACTTTTCTTCCCCCTACTTTTTGAATGGCCAAAAAGTAGCAAAAAGCCCCGGCGAATTTTAACTCGTGATCATTATTTCTATTTGTCTCATTCATCCACTCGAACAGAAAATTCGCCCCGAAGAAATCCACAACACAATAGCTAATTCTTAAACTCTCAACTCTTTTTTCTTTTATCTTTTTTCTTAACCTTCCTACTTCTCACTTCGTCCCCTCATTGCCTGAACCATGATTTACATGTTTTAATCATGCTCATCATTTAATCATTTTAATCCGAGTTCAGACCGCTTTTCATCTTTTTTCTTTTTTCTTTTTTCTTTTATCTTTTTTCTTAACCTTCTTACTTCCTACTTCTTACTTATCTTCCTCCCTCTACTCCCTGTTCTCCCTGATCAGCTTTTCAGCAAGTTTTTGCATATCCTTCGCGGCCTGCGCGGGTGTCACCCTGCCTGTAAAAATCCCCTGGTATGCCGGACGCATGGCATCCCATATCCAGCGCATTTCTGTAACGACAGGCATTGGTTTACCTACCATTAATTGACTTATGGCATTCTGAATCAGAGGATTATTCGTGACAAGAGTATCGTCATAAGCGGATTGTACCGATGGAATGGAACCTCCCAGAGCGGTAAATTTTAATTCTACTTCTTTGGAAGTCAGAAACTTTATCAATTCGACCGTCACGCTCAGTTTTTCACCCTGAAGATTTTTATTCAGTGAAAAACCCATGGGCGAAACCAGGGGAGTGGGCCACAATCCGGTCTCGTCAATTTTCGGAATGTTTGCCAACCCGATATTTATTCCGCTTTTTATATATGTTCCCCAGGACCAGGGTCCGTTAATGATCATGGCTGAGATGCCGTCTTTAAACAGCGCGTTTGATAATTCGTAATCACATTCCTTCGGAATAATCCTGTGTTTGTTCGCGAGATCATAGATCAACTGCGCAGCCTTAACTGTAGCTTCTGTATTTAGCGTCGGATTATATTCATCGTCAAAAATCCATCCCCCGTACCCGCCGATAAACGGCACCGCAAAAAAAGGTTCCGTGTAATTCCAGGCCAGTGCGTATCTGTCCGGGCGTCCATCACCGTCAAGATCCTTCGTCAGGGTTTTACCAACGGTTATCAGTTCGGAAATTGTTTTCGGGGGGTCTTTAATAATGTCTTTATTATAAACCAGACAGAGGTGATTCCCAACCCGATCCGCTATCTGATACAAATGTCCCCGGAACCAGGTATTTGCTTCTATTGGCTGATTCAAAAATCCGGACAGATATTCTTTATCAAAGAAAGGCTCCATCGGTTGTATCACACCGAGTTCGACAAGCGGCCCCACATTATCACTTGCTCCGTGCAGAACAGCCGGCCCTTTTCCCGCGAGAGCGCTGATTATAAAATTTGTCCGCGCCTCCTCCGGCGCGTAAAAAAGCTGATTAAACTTAAATTGTGGATATCTTGTGGAAAACTCACTCAACAACTGATCCAAAAGATCTCTTTCAACAGGTCTTAAGGATGACCAAACAACAATTCTTTCTTGTTTTTCTTCGCAACCTATTAATATTAAAGGGATTACGAAAAATATTATCAAAAATATCAGCTTTTTCAGTTTTTTTGCCCACATGTGGATAAATTGTTAATTATTGCCATATTTTGTGGATAACTTTTTGTTTTTACTCATCTATATCAACTTTCTGGCGTAAATGCCGGAACCATGTAAAATAGAGCGTGGTAGATATCGCCGCGAGCAAAACGAGCAATACGCTCAGTTTTGTCCAATCCCGTACCAGCAGCATCATCCATGATAAAAACAGGATTAACTGCCAGGGTACCGCCAGGAAAATTGAGAATATATCCCGTTTATTTTCTTTCCTTATTTCTCCCAAATTTTGATCCGAAAGCTTTGCGCGAATATGTCCCCAAAATCCGAATGGACGGGTCACCTTGTAGAAATTAAGCAGAACCGAATCGCTCGTCGCCGGGGTAGCATATGTTCCTATAATAACGCCTAAAAGCGAAATCCCGCTGGCAAAGCCAAAGGAGATATATTCCGGAACTTCAGGAAACAATAATTTCTGGACAACCGCGGCAAGCATACCCGCCACAGTTCCGATGGCAAAACCATAACCGTTCAACCGCCACCAGTACCACCGTATCAGCATGGGGATAATCATACCGGCGCCGATACTCATTGTAATCCAGCCCCAAATTTCATTAATATTTTTAACAAGCAGGCTGAAACCTAACCCCACTATTACGATGAGAACGCTGGACCAGCGTGAATGCTGCATTAATTTTTTCTCGGACGCTTCGGGATTGATGTACGCCTGATAGATATCTTTAACCCAATACGCGGCGCCGGCATTAACCGTCGAATCGAATGTGGACATGGCAGCCGCCATCAAGCCGGCCACAAGAAATCCTTTAACACCTATGGGCACCAGTTCATTTATCACCACCGGCAGCACTTTTTCCGGATCACCGATTACTGAATGTGTCGCGCCGTATCCGATACCCATCATGGCAATGGCGATGATGAACGGCCAGCGGAAAGAAAGCAGAAACGTCCAGAACAGCGACAGCAAACCTGCTTCACGATCATCTTTCGCGGCAAAATAACGTTGAATCATATAACCGGAAGTCCCGCCGCTGCCTTCAATGGTTACTTTGATCAGATAAAATAAAATAGCGAGACCAAACAGGTTATAAATTGAATAAGCCGAGTTAGGATCAATATTCAGCTTCCATTGAGGTATGATATTTGTCCACGCGTCACGTGTCATTTCAAACGCCTGATAGCTTCCGTCTTTCATTGGCAGCGAGATCAGAAACGACTCAGGCAGGGCGTATTTTGTAAAGGCGATAAACGAAACAATAACGATCGTGCCGAAAATGATAGTTCCCTGAAAAACATCCGTCCAGACCACACCATAGAGACCGGAGGCCACTGTGTAAATCATAGCCAGAACGATCATGAGCGTAGCTGCCCAGAATTCTGACGGTAAGCCTAACATTGGCGGAATACCAAGAAATTCGCCGATAAACTTGCCGGAGCCTACGGCAAAATAGGTAATCATGGCGATTGTCACTACGATGACCGAGACAGCGGCGATCAAACGGGCCACATGACCATCCCTGGAATCCCCGAATCGTAATTTCATCCACTCCGCAAGCGTCATGACATGCGCTCTTCTGTTCCATTTACCCATAAAAATCATAAGAAAGGCCATAATCAGCGTTACACCGCCACGGATTTCAATAAAAAATCCGCTGATTCCAAGGGCATAAACCAGAGCCGTATTGATCATTGTGCCGCTTACATCAAGATTTGATGACATACCCGACGCGCCCAGCGCCCACCAGGGTATTCCTCTTTTTCCGAGGAAATAGGATTCAATGCTGCCGGACGCTTTGCGTTGGAAGTAGAAGCCTATTCCAACCATCGTTAGCAGATAAACGACGACTATTCCATAATCCAGAACGGACATATACCACTCCTAATCGTTTGCGGATGAAATAACATGGATATGATGATGAAATTTTCAATTATCAGATTGCCCTTCGGTTACGACAATCGGATAATTCAAAAATTCAAAATAAAAAACTGTGCCGGTCATCCTAAAGGGAGACCGGCACAGAAAATCAGGATAGACTCGTTGAGGCTAACCTTTATTTAATCATGATCATTTTTTTAATGGCTGTGAATTCGCCTGCTTCCAGTTTATAGAAATAAACACCGGAGGCGACTTTCTTACCATTGTTATCCAGACCATTCCACTGATCGACATGTAATCCCGCTGTAGCGTTGCCATCAATCAATGTTCTCACTTTCTGTCCAAGTACATTGTAAATATCCAACTTTACTTTACCTGATTTAGCGAGAGTATAGGTAATTGTAGTCACGGGATTGAACGGGTTTGGATAGTTCTGGTTGAGGACGTATTGATTTGGTATTGAACCGATTTCATCTTCAACAGAAGTGTATGAACTGTACGCATCTGTTTCCTGATCAGTTTTAACTTCCTTATTTGTCCATGTATCTACAGGCATTCCCCATGATGGTGTCGGGAAACTACGCGCCGCATCCTGCCCAACGTAACGTACGCGATAAGCAAAGTTACTGTAACCTTCCGGTTCATATACCCATTCACCAGTCGAATTTCTCCAGGCGTATCTATAAACAAAAGTATTAAAGGTTGGCGTTTGTAGGTTGAGTGTGGCCGTATAAATCATGTCTGCATTTTCATCAGTAAGCTTGAGCACCCTCATATCATTCTTGTCAACCCAACCTTGCGTCATGACAAAACTTGGTTGTTCGCTTATCCAATAGACCGTATCCAAGGCAGCATTGAATGGAATCGCTTGAAGATTTGGATCTGTAGCCGGTGTCATATCAACTGAAAAAGTAACCGAGATATTGTTTCCATCTTCGATGACATAATCTGGCAATACTGAATCAAAATATAAATCACCGGTATTCTGATCAGAAGTACCCGCAAAGAATACAGATCTGTTGCCACCACCGGTTAATGCCGGACGCTCCCAACCATCTGTCCACATTGTATTCGGATCGGCAGGCTTTACAAAGAATTTGTAGTCTTCTTTATCATCTACTGCTTTTTGTAGAAATTCTACCTGCAGGAACCAATTATTCGGGTCAATAATATTTTGGTTCATCAAAGATTTATCTTTGTCTCCATCATTCCAACCGTTGAATGATCCCCGAACCTGAATCGAATCTACCGATGGATCATAAATACCCACTTCAGTCATTACATCCATTTTTACATTGAATGTGATATTACCATCAGTGATTTGACTGACAACATCATCATTGTTAAAATAAACAGGGGCCAAAGTCGTGTCTGTTGAACCCAGATTCAAAACGCGGTCAGAGATATTTTCGTAGCCTCCGTCAGTCGTGCCGATAATATACTTATATTTATATTCAAGATTACCCGGCATTCTATGGGTATAAACATAAATACTATCTCCATCGGTATCATCCATGTCCGGAGCAGTAGAAGGTGACCAGCCCTGGAATGATCCGACAGCATGCACTGCCTCTGTAAGAGGATCAAACAAGCCTTCCTCTATTTTAACTTTCATATTAAGCTGGAACGTGACATTTACTGAATCCGCCACAAAATCCGGATCATAAGGCTCATTACTGAAATAAACCGGATCTAAGGCCATATTTCCCGTGCCTGTAGTTAAGCTACGGTCACCCGAGGTTTCATCTCGACCCCATGTATCGCCTATTAAAAATTTGTACGTATTTGTGGCATTAGTATCAACTTCAAAAATATGAGTATAGACCAGGTTACCGTCAGTATCTTCCATGACAGGACCTGTGGCTGGATCCCATTGCGGATCAGTGAGCGACCCGGTAAAGCGGACAATATCTACGTCCGGATTAAAATTCCCGACTTGTCTTTGACGGGTCATATTAACGGTGAACATAACATTTACTTTGCCTTCAGCCGGAGTTGGAAAGGAAAAGGCAGAAACTCCATTATAGTAAACTACCGGCAATACGGTATCGGCCGCACCCACAGAAAGGGTGCGATTGGGATCATTTTCATTATTACCCCAATCCGTGCCGATTACATATTTGAATAGATAATCACCTTCAGCAATATCATATGTTCCTTCGTAAATACCATCTTCATCAGCGTCCAGCATGTCCGGAGCATCAGCGGGACTCCAGTTCTGAAAGCTACCGGCTGCACGAACAACCTGTGTGGCTGCATCAAAGTTTCCGTTTAATATTTGTACGTTCATATCAACTTGGAACGTTACATTAACCGCTTCAACCTCCACGGCTGAAAAACCTAGTACTAAAAATGACAACATCAGAAAAGTAAATTTTCTCATGAATGCCTCCTAAGATAAGTGGTTAGTTAATCCCCAATATAATTTAAACCCAACGACTAACTTGTCCGATACACCTCCTTTTTTATTTGTTTTTCAAAATCCTATTTTAATTCCAAAAGTATGCACGTCACCTAAGTGGACAAAATCCTGAAAAGCATAATCGATCGCGAGAACAAAACTGTTCCATGTTTTATAATTAAATCCCGCTCCCAGTGTTAGCCCTTCTTCACGGTCTTCCAAAAACAATGATTTAAATCCGCCTCTTAAAAACACTTTTTCATTTAGCAAAGCAAGTTCACCCCCGAAATTCAAATATTCACTATTATCATTTGGGTGAGCAGCATCCACCGCAAGCGTCAGGCGCTGTCCTTCTACAATCCGAAAATCTTTAGCCATACCAATCTGAAGCCTCAAAGGAAGATCAAATTCATCGGTGGAATAATATGCATCGATTTGATCATTATTACCCGATTCCTGGGTGTTGGGATCATGGCGAATTAACAGATCATCACCGGTCATCTGCATTTTTGTACCGAAGTTGGTGATACTTGTCGAAAATTTCACACCATAAAACGGGGTTGTAAAAATAGTTCCAATATCTATCGCCACACCCTGAGCTGTCGAATTATATATCGATTCATTGATATATTTAATATTTGTGCCTATCATAAAATTTTGAGTTAAGTAACGAGCATAACTAAATCCGATTGCGTAACTTCCCGCAGAAAATTTTTCTCCTGTACCTTCAGGAAAGTTTTCGGAAGTAAGTTCCATGTCACCCATAGTTATCGCCGTAATATTAAAGCCTATATTGCCAAAACTTCCGGCAGGGAGGACTAATCCGATATAACTATGATTTATATCCGCAATCCAGTCTGTTTGATTAAATATGATTTGATAGTCTTCTATCTGAGCAATTCCAGCCGGATTCCAATACATGGCGGTAGCATCATTTGCTATTGTTGCATAAGCTCCACCCATAGAATTAGCTCTTGCTCCCACGCCAATATTTAAGAACTTGGCAGATGTTGTTCCGGTTTTTGTCACACTTCCTGCCCATACCACTGACTGTAACAATAGAATGATTATGAACAGTAATAATTTTATTTTTCTAGCCTGCACTTTATTCTCCTTAGAAAAATTCCATCAGGTTTTTCTCTATCTACTTTATCACTGCAAATTTCCCAACTTTTTCACCTACACCCGGGGCGTCAACATGATAAACATAAATCCCATATGATATTGTTAAATTATCTTTAGTCATCAAGTCCCAGTATGCAGTACCATTATCAACCGGACTATCATGCTCAATTTTATCAACCAATTCACCGTTTATCGTAAAAATTCTGATTGTGCATTTTGCAGGCAGATGAGTAAAATGAATCGAACGCGGTCCACGACCAGAGTTATATGGATTTTTTGGCTCCCAGGCTGCTGTTGCCATGTATGGATTTGGAACGACTTTGATATGGTCAAGACCTTCTTTTGCGCTTTTCTTGTCAATCTTACCGATTTGAGATGTAAACCTAAAAATATCGGACGATAAAAATGGTTTTTTTAAAAATACGTAAGCGGAATCATTTGCTTGAGGAATTCGCTGATTAAGAGTAGTATCCGGTGCTGATTTTAGAGAAAACTGCCATGAAAACACCAAAGAGTCCTGATCATTAGGTTCCAAAAATACAATGATATCATACCTTGGCAATCTATTTACTATCGCACCTGAAAATACTCCGGGTCCACCAAGGGACTGGTCAAGTTCAACAAATCCAAAATCAATAAACTGACCGGTGCTTTTATTGTATACCTTGAAATTAACATCTTTTTCGTTAAATGTGGTTCTTTCTACGACTACTGTCTGAGAATGTCCAAATCCCACATCACCGAATATAATTTCATAATCGTAAGGCAAAGCAACGCCTTGTGGGCCAGTTGACTGTACAAATTTCTTGAAACTAAATGCCGGGATTTCAGGGCTACTCCACCCTGATAGCGAAGTATTTAATTCTAACCTGGATTCGTTCGTAAATTTCAGTCTAAATCCATCGGTCATGGGTTGTTCATAATTCGTTGCTAAATTACTACTACGGTAAATTAGATATGAATTTGCCGTTGAATCAAACAAACTGAAATTCTTTGTTGTAAGTGTATCCGGAACAGTACTCTTGCTTCCCTTTTTTAGAGTATCTTCAAAAGTTATGAAATATGTATGACTATCGTTAATCTTATTCACATCAATAATATCGTATCCAACCTGTCCCGTTGTGGAGCCTTCAATGAGCTCGATTTCACCTAATGTCGGTGGTATATAACCGGCGGCCGGTGCTTCCGGTGTGATTCTCGCAACATTCGGACCCAATTTTACATCACCATCAGGTAGGACAGTTAAGCGTATTGGTGATTCTGTTGGTATGATATTACCTGCCGGAAAACCAAAATCATAGGAAGTAATAGCATAATAATAAGTATATCCGTTTTTGACGGTTGAATCTACCCAAGAATGTTGAAGACCGGAATTTGAGCCAAGATAAAAATTAGCGCCATCTAGGCCCACTGAGTCAAGACCTGAATAATTATCCACCAAATCAAATTGCTTGATTGGCGTCCTAAATTTCAAAGACCCATATGCATCCGTTATATTTAAAACATCTTCAAATGCAGGATCACTGGATCTATAAATCCGGTACCCCTCAAAATCATTTCCGTTGCCTCCAATATTGTTTATATACGAGTCAAAGGACATTTCTGCTTCATTATCCCAATATAATGTCACTTTGTTATCACCCGGGACTGCCGTCAATCGCGGTGTAATAGGTGCGTTTGCAAATTGATAGTCGTTGTTATATGTTTCCTGTGCGCGAGTCCTTTTTTTCAATACTTCTGCTTTTCTTAATTCACCACCCGGATCAGGAACCGGGGCATTTGCTAAGATTACAGCCATTGATACTGGCTCTGATTGTCCGGCTTTTAAAGGAAAATAGGCCGTAGAAACCCAGAGATCATACTCTCCCGCGACCACTGACTGTGGATCATAAAATTTGCCCGGAATCATAAAATCAAACCACATGGTTGCGTCACTATTAATATTTAATCCGCCGGCCGGTGTTCTTGCCGCATTCGTGATACCAATCTGATCAGTTTCCGACACATCGGTTACATCAATATTTGGTTCACCGGGCAACCCAAGACCCGCGCCTGAAGTCGGTACACCATCATTTTCACCACGATCACCGGTATCAGATACGCCATCAAGCCCAACATCATCAGTGAAAGGATTCCAATCACCATCATTGTCGATAAAATCATCGCGTCTTTCATCAACCATTTCATCTATATTTTCATCAATAAACTCATCAATGGCGCCATCACCGTCATTATCAATCCCATCCGCATATCGCTTACCGATATCTTCATTTTTTACATCATATAAAATAATATTTTTCCCTGGAATCTTATAACGATAATAAGGCGCATCACCCGCCGCTTGATCGATTATTGACTGGGTTATGACGGGACTGTTTTCTTCTCCGTTATCATTGTTATCAATAAAATCTCTGTAACCATATCCGATATCATCATTTTCAACCATAATCAAATGAACAGCACCCTGCTGCAGAATGTCGTTTTCAGGATTTACCGGCCACCGCTTCCAGCGATCATTCTCTGAAAGATCGACCATAGCTTGAGTAATTACAGGACTGTTCTCTTCACCATCCCCGTCATTATCAATTCTGTCTGCATAACTGACACCTTGCTGCGTTCCAAATGGAACATGGGTTTGATTTTCATCGATTAAGCCATTCCCATTGTCATCAATAAGGTTGGTTGGATCTTCGTCTTCCAGCATCTCCTCACTCACTATCGGACCATTATCTTCACCATCGCCATCATTATCAATGCGATCTGCAGCATTCCCTGGAGTTTCAAGCAGCGAAACACCGACAATACCAACCGGATCATTTCCAAATGTCGGTGCTTTATGATCACTGTCCCTGCTCCACATCATATCTTCCAGGAGATCAAATTCAGAAATATCATCCTGCGAATCTCCATCCCCACCCACGAAATCCGCAATCCCTACGGTAACTGCAAACTTATCTATATCCCTTGTGCCATCATTCTTTATTGTTTGCAGAATATAGACTACATCGCTTACAAGTACCTGCGACCAGGTCATGACCCGGACATCCAACATTATCCCCAATCCTTTTCTGGTTAAATCTGTTGTATCGGGAAAATAATAAGTATAACGATCATAACGATCATCCGATGCCCTATAAAATATTTCCTGATCTGCGTTAAATATATTTTTGCCGAAATATCCATTCCATGATCCTGGCCAGCCTGGATCGACTTCATCTATTGCCTTATCAGGCCAAAACGACGGCCAGGTATCCGAATCCACACTATTAGCAATACTCTCAACTTTAGGATTGAAATATCCCGGAACAGGTTCAAAATTCCAGCTTTTGCCATCCGGGGATTGACGTCCGTTATCAACTATAATTATTCTTTGAAGATCATCATTGTTGTCTCTTACTTCCCCGCCTACGAATAGCGTCGTTTGCGCAAGGTAGACTTTTCCGGTATTTTTTGGCCATTCATACGGAGTTTCTTCATAAATTGGAACCCCACCTGTACGACCGGTATGTCCGTAATTGAATATTGTCGTACGAACATTATTCCCCTCCATCTGCGCCTTGCGACGCAATTTGGGATCACCTCTTTCCAGACTTGGGACATGTTGTGCGACCAAATCCAATGATAACAGCATAATGAAAAGGCATTGTAGTAAAACTGTTATGCTCCGCTTGTACATAAACTTGACTCCTTAACTAAAATGACCATTCCAAACCTAGTTGAACTTCACGTGGTTCCCCATAGTGCCAAGGGTAATTCTGATATTCATCTACTGTGTTTGGACGATCAGGATCTTCTTGAACATTCTGATTTTCTGTTGTATAATCCGGATCACCGGTGTCTGTAAACACATTTACAACAACCTGGTTATCAAGCAAATTAAAGACTCTTAAAAAGGCAGTGAATTGATTTTGATAAATCATAAACGATTTGTGCAATTTTAAATCGAGTGTGAATTGAGACGGTCTTCTTCTACTATTCCTGTCGAGGCCGGTCGAGAGCCCTCTATCAGATGTGTACTGCGTGATGGAAGGAGTATATGGTAAGCCTGACCCTATCTGCGCGATTACGCTTCCTCCCCATGTCTGAGCACCAACATACAGTGAGGCATTTAGCAAATGCCGTTGATCCCAATCCATTGGAATTAGGAAAAGAGCCGGTTCCGAGTTTGATTGCTGAGCATTATAGTCTTCCTCAGGAGTTGAGTTGCTTCCTTCAGTAATCTGATAAGTATAACTAATATCAAAAGAATAATACTGACTGTATCGTTTTTTTAATGCAAGCGTAATGCCTTTGACATTCGCATAATCCTTGTTAACGTATGTAGAATATTTTACACCACTAATCGTTGAAGTAAACGCACTTGATGTAATCCAATCTCTTACATCCCTATAAAAGCCGGTGACATCAATCCTGAAATCATTAAGGAATCCTTGTTGAACCCCTATTTCATACATGACTGTTTTTTGTGCTTCAAGATCCGCATTACCATAAACACCATAATAATTTCCGGTTTCAGGTACTTTATATCCACCAAGATTATAAAGATAAGTATATGAAGGTATTTGAAGGAAATGGCCATAGGAAAAATGAACCACCCCGGTTTCTGTGATGGGATAAGCTATCCCAAATCTTGGACTTACTTGCCATTTTGGCTCCGCATCTTTATAATAATAGGGTTCTCTTTCTGCTAAGCTCAATGTATCCATACCATCTCTTAGTGGTACATAAATATTTGGATCTCTTGGATCAACGAGAACCTTACCTCTGGAGTCAAAATAATCCAAACGAAAACCGACGTTGATAATGACATCATCGTATTCTATTTTGTCCTGCATATATGCCGCAAATTCAACCGGGTCATACGAATATTTTGTTCTGTTTGGCGATGTTTCACTAGGGATAGACGGCTTAAATGGATCCACTTCCACATTATCCACGCGAAGTGGTTCCAGGTTATAGTCATCCAGATATAAATCATTAAATTTCGCCTCTACTCCCGATTTTAATAAGTGGTTTTTGGTCATCTGACTTGTCAGATCTGATTTTAAAGAAAGTGTGTTAGTTTCTCTGTAAAAACGATGAAGATTTGTGCCCTTTGTCCGAAAAGCTAAATTTATTGTATTTAAGGAATCGGGATGTGTATATCTTGAGTCAAATGGGCTATCATATAAACGCTCTTTAAATTCCTTAAAAAAATAAGAGACATTCATGGTGTAAAATGTTTTTGGGGATAAGGTGTGGGTCATGGTCATGAGCGCATTATAGCTATATGTGTGCTTAGTTAAACTACCATCAGGCTCCCATTTATATGAATGGTCATAATCCTCATAATCATTTTGAGAATAAAGCAATTCAGCATTTAATTTTATTGTTGACGTAGGCCAGTAAGCTATTTTACCCTGTCCTGTTATTTTTTCACTCCAGCTCATTGACACCGGATCTCCACTGACAACTTTACCGTTTTCATCTACTGACCCGAGAGTATCTCCAGTAGTACTAAACCTTCTTTCTCCGTATAGATGCCCGTCATCGTAATTATATCGACCGGTCGCAAAGAAGGTTACTTTACCCTTGGTGAATGGAACTGGTCCACTCAAACTTCCGCGAAAGTCATAATTCTCTACAGGATTAAAATCATCAATATTTGTAAAATAGTCCGTAAAATTGCTTAGATAGTCTCCTGAATATATTTGAACATCCCCTGAATATTGTTTACTTCCCTCTTTAGTTACCATATTAATGATACCTGACATGGCATTCCCATATTCGGCATTAAATGTTCCGCTTATGACCTGGAGTTCCTGAATACTATTATTATCAATTTCCACACCCTGACTATTGTCATATGCATCTGTTATCGATACACCATTTGCCCAGTAGGAAATTTCTGAAGATCTGCCACCACGAATATGGAAATTTCCTCCCGCATCTCTCGTTACACCTGCCTGCAGCTGCAATACATCTTCCATTTCCACAACCGGCAACACATTCATTTCTTCAGAGGACACAGACGATTGACTAGATGTAATATCTTTCTGGACAAATGCCCTTCTCCCTTCGACAACAATTACCTCATCTAATTCTAATGTATTTTCGATGAGTTCAAAATCACGTCTTGTCGTCAAATCAATAGAAATTGGAACATTTTCCATTTTGATTTCCTGAAAGCCAACATATTGCACCAGTATAGTATAATTTCCCGGTGAAATATTTAAGATAACATAATTGCCATCCAGATCGGTAGTGGCACCCAGAACAGTCCCATCTAAAAACACATTAACTCCTGGTAACGGCTCTGCTGTCAATTTATTTACGACCCTGCCCGCTAACTTCCCTGTTGTACCCGCCCAGGAAAGGTTATATGCAAAGGCAAGCAAGACCATGACAATCGTTAACAATTTCTTCATAAGGAAGAGCTCCCACTAATAATTTTTTGCAAAGATTCTAATTTTTCTTAATTATGAAATTGCTTTAACTGCAACCGATTTACAGACACATCCACAGAACTTTTTAAATTTTTTAGATATGCCTTTACCAATTCTGTTTCATTTGCTTTTTTATACTCATCAATTACAAATGTCTTTAATTCAGGGTATGGAATCACCTGACTTTCCTTCTTTCCTATAATTTTGAAAATTCCATAGAGTCCATTCATCTCTACCGGCCCCAGAATTTCCAGTTCCTTCGTTTGCCATAGCTTTGTTTTAAGCATTCCAAATCGGTTAATCTCTGCATAACCAATTTTTCCACCATTCTCAGCTGTGGATCTTCGGAGTGAATACTGTTTAGCCAATCCGGAAAAATCTGCTCCCGCCATGAGATCCCCCTTAATTTTCAGGGCCAGATCATACCCATCTACAATTATTTCCTGAATACTTATCATCGGCGATGATTTATACTTATCTTTGTTCTCATCATAGTACATTCTTGCCACTGAATCAGGGATGACTACTTTATTAAGGATTTCTTTACGTTTGTATTTCAGAAATAAATTATTTTTTGTTGTTTTGATCGCATCTACAACTTTCGGCGCAGTATCATATCCCTTTGAATGTGCAATTTTAAGAAGCTTGTCTTTTAGAAATAATCCATTGATTGTCTCTTTGACATTCTGACTGGATTTAATCCTTTCCATATGAAATCGCGGAACTGTACTAATCAATTTTTCAATATCATTTCCGGACAATTTTTCACCATTATATTCAACACAGACCCCGGTTGACATCTTAATTGGGATTTCATCTTTTTTATCCCAGACCCGGCCTGAATATTTCTTTGCTAGTTCATCAATGCACTCATCATTGAAAACCAGTTTCATGTCTTTCGATATTTTATTAAGGTATTCTTTTTCATAATCCTTTTTTTTCGCAATTTTCAGAACACGTTCCATGTGGGCTTTTTTATTTAGAAACTCTGATTCGGTCAGCAATGGATTTGGCTTTCTGTCTTCAACTTTAATGATACTATAACCTTGCCTGGTCTTCACGGGATCTGAAATTTCCCCGATCCCCAAATTGTATGCAGCATCCTCAAACGCCGGATCCATATCCCCCCAGGTAAAATACCCAATATATCCACCGCTATTCTTTAAGACAGAATCAGAAAAAACATTTTTAGCAAGGTTATCAAATGACTGGCCATTATTTAACTCGTCAAGCAAGCTGTATGCTTCTCCCTCGGTTTTGGCATAAAGATGCCTTGCGGCAATTTTTTCATTTACACGGACAAAAGCTTCTCTGATTTCAGTATCCGTTACTTTAATATTGGCATAGATCTCACTATCTTTTAAATAACCAAGTATCATTTGATTTTTGAACCATTCTATTTCCTTATTAAAATCAGGATTATCATATATGGCCTGATTCGCATCGTGATGGTACAATAACAACTCATTAACCATATTATCCGCAACATGAGTTCGGTTTCTAAGATTATCTTCGAGGGTTGTGGCATCGAGGAAAGAATTATAGCGCGTTTTAAAATCACTAAAAGAAATAGCCCTATTACCAACGATGGCAACAGTCTCATCATTCAATTCTTGCTTTTGACTACACGAAATAATCGTGAGGCCTATAAATAAAACAATATAAAAAAACGTCCGTATCATTTTTTGTTTTTTAACACCACTCCACTTTTTTCATCAAGTTTTATTTTCAGTTCCTGGTTTTTTGCTAAAAGTTCACTGTTATTGAGCAAATCCAGCCATTTGTCACCTTGAACATCCGGCACCTTGATGGAAACTGGTTCATTTTCATTATTTATGACGACCAAGATTCTTTCATTTTCAAACAATTTACGGTAGGCGATCACGTCTTTTGATATATGCAGATTTATCGGTTGAAACGATCCGCGGCGAAGCGCATTCTCTTCTTTACGTATTTGAATAAGCTTTTTGTAATAATTATAAAGTAATGAATCAAATTTTACTTCATCCGAAGGTCGGGGGACGTCGCTAAGATTTGCGATCTCATTTTCATATTCAATATCAGGCCAAACCATTGGCTTACGCTCATCAGGGTCATCACCTCCCCACATTCCGGATTCAGTGCCATAATAAATCATTGGCGCACCTGGATAAGTGAACTGAAACAAGGCGATTAGTTTTTGAATTTTTACTTCCTTCTCATTTGGCTTTCGAACAATATACGTTGGATTATCTTTTACACCCACATATTTATCATAAAACAAGTCAGGATTTATAATATTGGAAGCAATTCGATCTGTATCATGACTATCCATTAAATTCAGCAATGTGAATCTTGTCCGATCAGGATAGCTTTTGTCAAGACTTTCTAACCTTGAAAAAAATTCTTTTGATGATATTTTATTTTTTTTGTCAATAAAATAGTTAGTCAGTGCGGCTGACCATCGGTAATTCATAACCCCATCAAACTCATCGCCTCGTAGCCATGGCTCAGGATCCATCATCTTATTATTCGTCCAATCATCCCAAAATATTTCACCGGTGATATAAGCATCTGAATTTATACTTTTAACTTTTTTCCTAAAATCTTTCCAAAAATTATGACTTACCATTTCGGCGACGTCTAATCTCCAGCCGTCGATCCCGTCCTCAGGATTTCCGTCATTATTTGGATCCATCCACCGTTCAATCACAGCAAAAACATGATCCTTTACGGGTTCAACCAAACCATTTTCATCTTCCCGCAATTCTGGTAGCTCGCGGATGCCCACCCAACCGGCATAATCGAATTCATTTTCCGCTGTTTCGGGATTATCCCAGGATTTAACAGTAAACCAGTCTTTATATTTTGAATTCGACTCATTCTTCACCACGTCTTTAAATGCCCAAAAAGTCATCCCCACATGATTAAATACACCATCAATAATAATTTTTATATTTTTTTTGTGCGCTTCTTTTATCAGATTAAGAAATAATGAGTCGGCGGTTGTCCATTGCCAGGTTGAAGGATCATCCGGATTTTCCCCGCTAATGATTTGCCTGTCTCTATTAGGATCCGGCCCAAAATTATTATCTATATGATGATAACATGTAGCATCGTATTTATGAAGAGACGGGGATTCAAAAACCGGGTTAAGGTAGATTGCGGTTATCCCTAATTCGTTTAAATAATCAAGCTTATTTATGATTCCTTGAATATCTCCACCATATCGCCGCAATTGAACATTATGTTCAAAACCAAGCCCATTCGACTCTTCCCAAGGTTGTAATTTATACCAGTCAGAAACCCACGGGCTTATCTGCCAATTCTCGACTTCGATATGGGGCCAAGATCCTTTTAGACTTGGAATATCAGGATCATTACCTTGATCTCCGTTTGAATATCTTTCTGGAAAAATCTGATAAAACACTGCATCCTGAACCCATGCGGGATAATCCGCTACTTCCCGATTAATATTTTCATTTTTTGTACATGAGAAAAAAAACATTAAGACAATAAAGTACATTACAGCATGTTTAAATCCTGGCATAACTCACCGTATTTTTTTTCAAACAGCATTTGTAGCTCTGAATCAGAGCAATGCAATTCAGTTACGTCCGGATGTTAGTAACACTAAATTGAGTTACTAACACATTAGTAATAAGAAATATAGTTACTAATAATTCCAGATCAAACATTTTTTTAAATATTTTAACTAATTTTTCCTCTTTTCTGTCATTATTTTTTAGGGTCCTTCTGTTCAGACCGGGCAAACGACTCATTATTTATATCTATCCTCTGTGAATTCATGTAGTATTCAGTTTTCGTCGTGAAACAATCGCGCTTATGGCAAGCAGACACTTTTAATATTTTTGTTGCGGATGATTGAAGAATACAGCAAATTTCAACTATGGTTACATTCAATTTTTCAAATTCAGGAGGATAAATCATGCTTGATGTGGGTAAAAAGGCACCTGATTTCATACTGCCAAATCAGGAAGGAAAATCTGTTTCTCTTTCTTCACATCGCGGAAAATGGGTTGTACTTTATTTCTACCCGAAAGATATGACACCGGGATGCACTACCGAAGCCTGTAACTTTCAGGAATCACTACCGGACTTTAAGAGCATTGACGCGGTTATTCTTGGGATCAGCAAGGACTCCGTAGAAAGACATAAAAAATTTGCCAATAAACATGATCTTGAGTTTCATCTGCTCAGCGATGATGAAGGGAATGTCTGTGAGACTTATGGGACCTGGCAATTGAAAAAATTATACGGAAGAGAATTTATGGGCATTGTACGCTCCACCTATCTGATCGATCCTGATGGCGTTATCGCCAAAGTCTATCCAAAGGTGAAAGTCAAAGAACACCACACGGAATTGCTGAATGACATTCAATCGCTTGGATGAACAAATTATTCCGACTGAAATATAGCATAATATGAGCGCAACGTTTATGAACTGAACAGCCAGTAGGTTGTCTTTTTTTAAAGTCGGCCGGTTACCAATAATCCGTGTCTATCGTCAAATCCGTTTCAACCCAAATTTGACAGGCCAGACGTTCATGTTTCCTCAGATTCTTTTTTGCTCTTAATATGTTCTCGTCTTTTGTTGGCGGATGTATTTTATTTATTCCCTCAGTAACGGTTACTTTGCACCAACCGCAAATTGCTTCACCGCTGCATGAATTGGCGACAGGAATATCGTGATCTCTTAACAATTGCAACAGGACCACATCGCCTGAAGTTTCAATTTCTTTTTTCAATTTTGGCAATCTGATTACTATTTTTTTCATATTTTTCGTTAATTTCTTGTGAAAATCAGGAATTCTCATTGCAAAATGCAATTCGATGTTGGAAAATGACCAAAAAAGGTTTATTTTTTACACGCTTTTTATTAATTTTGCTTTATGGTTAATTGAAGATTGACCGGAATATTCACTCCCGGAAAATCATTTATACCAAATAATGAATACACCGGAATAAATTTTGTGTAAGCATTGTATCAATAACCATATGAAAAGATAATGAATTCCCGTTCGGAGGATTAATGGATAAAAGACCGGTTTTGTTTTTTTCAGTTTTGCTGTTTTTAGCATTCATGCTGGTTGTTGTCTATCAGATCAAAACCGATCCATTTAAGCAGATTGTCAAAGTCAATCAGAACAATGTTGCCGCCAATCAACAGAATCACAATCATGACTTTGATGAAGCTATGGCATTATATGCAAAAAGTTGCGCCACCTGTCATGGATCTTTTGGTGAAGGCAGAGGCTCCAATCCAACTTTACAGAAAAACGGGCTCAGCGTCGATCAAATAAAAACGGTTATTCTTTCCGGGCGCGGCAATATGCCTCCGATTCCCGGCATAAAGGAACCGGCGTTGAGTAAATTGGCTGAATTCGTCACCCGATTATAGAGAAAATGTATCCTGATTCTATAAAAAATCGCTTCACTGCTGCTGTGGAACAATTTAATTCTGCCTGTTTCTTCGAATGTCACGACACGCTGGAAGATATCTGGTTTGATGTAAAGGGGAAAGAACGCTTCTTTTATCAGGGACTCCTTCATATCGCTGTGGGATTATATCATTTTGGCAATTCAAACTTTCGCGGTGCGCAAAGCCAGCTGCGGAAAGCCCGAAAAAAGCTTGAACCATTCGGCCGGATTTACCAGGGCGTAATGTTGACTGATATTCTTGATCAGACAGAACCCTACTTGCAAACAGCTTTACACAACATAGAAAACGGTCAATCCAACTTTCCATTCGACGATTATCCGAAAATCAGCTGGCGGGCTCATTTGTTCATTTCCCGCTATAAGAAAAAATCAACACAATAGTAATGATCATCACTATGAATATAGAAAGAACAGTATAAATGGACTTATTAAATCTCAAGATTATACCGAAAAAGTATAATGAAGAGCTTATCGAAGCCGTGATCAAAAAGGAGATTGAATCCGCGAATTCAATCGTCAAAAACGGCATCGATGATACCGAATCCCTGAATCGGATCCTGGCTTCATTTTATATCTTAGGCGCGAGGATGATCGACAATCAGTCAGTCACTCCTCAGGGCGTCATTTACGCGGACGCGCTAATCGATCTGGTCAAGACCGTTTTTAAGGATGACAATCCGACTCCGGTGCTAAAAAAAGCCATACGATACTTTAGCTCTTTTGACTATATGGAAAATGATGTTAGCAAAATGCGATTCAGGGACGGTGAATTTCCCCAGGCGGTCGTTGTTAAAGATCTTGCCCTGGCTATCTATGAAGGAAATTATGACGATGCCATTCGCACCTCACGTAATATATTGTACGCGATAGATTCAAAGAAATATTTCAATGAGAACCTGATTGAGATCGCTTCCGGCTATTATTCGGAAGCCGGGCATCAGGCGCTGATATTGGCCAATGCGACAAGCAAGGGTTTGGAATTTCTCGAATGGGATAACAGCGAAGATCTTGTCTTTAATGTCATCCGCTATCTGGTCAACTTGAGAAATGATACATCCGGAGAATGGATCGAACCGGTCCAGGCGGATAAAATCAATTACCCCGATTATTTTCTTCGAGTTTCGGTAAATCCTGGCAAAAAGGGGGAAAACGCGGTTTACCTGACCCATGCCCGTCAGGCTTACCGGTACGCATCAGCAAAATATCAGATAATCTGGGGAAACCTGGCCGCTTATATTGCCCGTTCTTTTAATGATTTCCCGACGCCTGATAATCGGAAGACTGAAAATGTTAGCGGTAGTATTGAAGGCATCGGAAAAGCAATTTCTGATAAGGATGAAACATCGGCAACGGCACAGTTTGCAGGATTGAACAAAACCGGTGAGAATGAAAACAAATTATTCAAGCCACTGGTTCTTTCGGTTTGTGAAAAGGGAGCAGATCAGGATCCGGCAGGGCTGATCTTTTTAAATTCAGCAAGAAGGATGGCAAGAGCCTTGAAATATCCGAGAAATATTCACATTGTTCAGAATGCGGTTAATTATGCGGTAAAGTTATATCTATAGATTAAATTTATTTTACAGAAAGAAAAACATTCTAAATATCGGTACTCAGTAATTCACCTGGTTAAATAGTTAAGAGGAAGGAAATGATTCGCAAAAGCTATACGCTAAAGAACCATGATAATGAAGACATCCATATTGATATTCAATATCGTGAAGACGCGCGCAACGCACCGACGGTTATAATTGTCCACGGATTCAAAGGATTTAAAGACTGGGGATTTTTTCCTGATATCGCCAGACGTCTGGCTTCAAGTGGATATGTCACTTTAACTTTTAACTTTTCCAGAAACGGAATCGGCCTTGACCCCAGTCAATTTACTGAACTTGACAAATTTGCTGATAATACTTACTCGCATGAGTTAAATGACCTTAAGTGTATTATAGAAGCAATAAAAAGCGGTGAAATCGGGTCAAGAATTATCGATCCCGAGAGGCTTGGCCTGATCGGGCACAGCCGGGGCGGCGCCATTGCCCTTCTGACAGCGATCGAGATGAGTGAAGATATTCAAGCTCTGGTTACCTGGTCGACGGTTTCCAATCTTTTTCGTTTTTCTGATGACCAGATCAGGGAATGGGAGGAAAATGGCGTTTTAAGCATAGAAAACAAACGTACAAAACAGATGATGCCAATTAACAAAACATTCTGGGATGACCTGAAAAAAAATAAAACCCGGTTTGATCTTATTAAGGCAGCGGAAAAATTAGAAATTCCGGCATTATTTATTCATGGGCTCGAAGATACTTCCGTGCCCGCGGCAGAGAGTGAGGAGCTTTTCGAGAATTGTCAGGCCGAGGTAAAAAGGCTTGAACTGCTTGAGAATACCGGTCATACATTTGATATCCGGCATCCGATTGTTACGCTTACCCCCGCCTATGAGACGGTTTGTGATTTAACCGAACACTGGCTGGATAATTATTTGAATATCTGACCCCGGCACTGTCATAAAGAAAGAGGAATAAATGATTCGTATCGGCAACTATGAAATTTTTTCAATAGAAACAGGATACGCGAGTCTTGATGGCGGCGCGATGTTCGGAATTATTCCGAAAACACTTTGGAATAAAACCAATCCCGCGGATGAATACAATCGTATCCGTTTAGCGTTAAGGACCCTTGTGATTAAAGGTAACGGCAGAACTATTTTGGTTGATGCCGGGGTTGGGACAAAAATGGATGAAAAGCTCTCCAAAATTTATGGCGTAGATCATTCCGTTCATGAACTACACAAGGGGCTTGCTAAAGAAGGATTGTCCGCCGAAGACATAACCGATGTCATTGTGACCCACCTCCATTTCGATCATATCGGAGGCGCCACTTATTTTGATCAGGACGGAAAAGTTCAACTGACTTTTCCCAACGCCACTTTTTACGTGCAGGGAGAACAATGGAGCTGGGCAAATAATCCTTCTGAAAAAGACCGCGCCAGTTATATGCCTGAAAATTATCAGCCCATCCTGGATGCCGGTAAGCTTCAGGAACTTTCCGGGCCCATGGAACTATTTCCCGGAATAGAACTGCTCGTCGTATTCGGCCATACACAGGGTATGCAGCTGCCAAAAATTTCGGACGGTCATCAGACCCTGCTTTATTGCGCCGATCTGATTCCGACCGCTTCACATATCCCGCTTCCTTATATCATGGGATATGACAATAATCCACTGGCAACATTGGCCGAGAAGAAACGCATTCTTCCTAAGGCAGTTGAAGGCAACTGGATCCTTGTATTTGAGCATGACCCGTTCCGCGCCGCTGGAACGGTCGAACTGACCGACAAAGGGTATCGCTTAAAAGAAGAAGTATCATTGTAATGTCATTTATTAAAGCGGCCAAAAGCAACGAAGTTAAAGAGCGATTCAGCAAAGCGGTTGTGATCGATAGTATAAAAATCGCCCTGTTTCGACATCAGGGAATCGTTTACGCCTTGCGGAATTTTTGCCTTCATCAGGGCGCTCCGATCAGTGATGGTTTCGCGAAGGACGGTCATGCCGTCTGCCCTCATCACGGATGGTCTTTCAGTCTGGAAACGGGAGCTTTCATCAATAACGATAAGCTAAAGCTGAAAACCTATCCGGTTAAAGAACTGGATGGTTACATTTATATAGAAACCGGTGACTAGATTGATCTGTTATCCTAAATTGAATATTAAATTCTACACCATCTAAAGCAAAAGAAATCATACTTCAGAATGAAAAACCGTTTGAACGATCTCGATTCCAAATCATATATGAAATTTCTCAAGTCGTGGTATATCGCTGACGTTTCATCCATGCCGGATTTTATCCGTTTTTTTACAAAAGAGAACAATCCGGAGGAGACGCCTTCGGCAGTCGCTGTGTATGGGATTGACTATGAAGCTCTTGACCTTCAGCGCCTGACAGGACGAAGAATCATAGATATTGAGCAGGATTCATTGACTGAAAAGATCTCTTACGCCGTCATAAATTTACAAAATGAAACTCTTGATACCGAAGAAGGCGTGATCAATTATTTTATGAACACGCTGACCCCGATTCTCAAACAAATATATAATTATTTAGAACCTAAACGATACCTCACAATTTTAGTCCGAAATCATGAATCCGGTAATAATTTTTATCCGTCCGCCTGGCATGTGGGCAAATTGGTCACTCAATATTTTGAGATGAAGGATGAGAAATTGGGATGCGTCAACGGATCTGATTCCGGCGATAAAAATTTCCCGCATACCGGATCTGATATTTTTTATGCCTTAAATTTCAGACATACTCTAACTGCCCCGCAAGCATCAACCGATGTGAAATATGGCCCCGGCCGTAATTTCAACAAGCCCGATCTCCCGTCATGGTTTATTCTAAAACCACCGCCTCGTCATGAAAAAGTAAAACTGCATCCCGCAAAATTTCCCGAAGTTTTGATCAGCCGGTTTATAGAGAAATATACAAAATCGGGTGACTCGGTATTCGATCCCATGTCAGGAACGGGAAGCACACAGATGGCTGCTCTCGAAACGGGCCGTCTCGCCTACGGTTGTGAAATTACCGAGCATTTTCACAGGATCGCAGTCGAAAGGCTGAAGCAGTTTTCCGGGAATAATAAAATACCAGGGACAGATGGTAATCATCCCTTTATGATTGCCCACGGAGATGCATATTTTTTTGACAGAACAGCCGGATTCCCTTCAGAGTTTGATTATATTATAACATCTCCCCCCTACTGGGATATGCTGAATATGAAAGGCGCGGAGACTCAGCAAAAACGCCGCGACAAGGATCTGCTGACCAACTATTCCGACCTTGACACTGATCTTGGGAATTGCGCCGAATACGATATATTCCTGGCAAAATTAATTCGGATTTATGATAAAGTCATCTCGCGTCTGAAATCCGGCGGGCACATGACCATTATTGTTAAAAACATCAAGAAGAAGGGGACTATTTATACTTTCGCCTGGGACCTGGCGGAAAAACTGGCCCCCGAAATGGAATTATGCGATCTGAATTTCTGGCTGCAGGATGATATCCGGATTGCTCCTTACGGCTATGGAAATGCCTGGGTCAGCAATACATTCCATCAATACTGCCTGACTTTCCGGAAGATCTTCTAACTCTGCTAATTAATTTTATACTTAATCCTGCAATGTAACTTTTTAAAGCTCAACATCTACGTGATTTTGTTTTTATAGAGAAATATTTCGGTCATCAATCCGGATAAGATTTTTTATGGTATGTAATTCCCGAACTGTGCAGCCCTTATTCTTTATCCTCGTCGTAAACAATCCGTTCAAAAATTTGGTGCCTGTGGGAATATCATTGAAAAAACGCCATTCTTCGGGTCCCGCGCAACCCGCAATCATTAGTAAAGCTTCTTTTTTACCCAACGTTACCTCAATCGGACTTACCATTCTCAGAATATAGTCTTTTTGATTTTCATAATACGCTTTGTTCTCAACAACTTTTTGAAAATTTAGATATTGCTCCCCTGAAAGCCGGACGTTCAATCCCAGTGAATTTAAATAGGTAAAAAGAAATCGTTTTCTCCGGCACATACGATCTGAACATTTTTCCCGTTTTGACCACTGATCCATTCCATAATTATTTGGTACCAACACCGGTAAATCCATGATCTCATCGGGCTTCACTCTCCCCAGGTCAATGTTTAGGCTTTTAATATCCCACTCTTCCGGTTCGCCGTTTATTTCAATCATCATATCAAATCGGTCACTTTGCCAATAGGGTGTGCTACCCCTGGTAAAATCGGCAGGTATATTTAACTTATGAAATGCTTCACGCAGGAAAATTTCCGGAAGTTTTCCAAGAATGATATTCCGCAGCCTTTTTTCAAAACCATCCCGGGATGAAACATACCGCATACGGTTGATCGTCCATGGCAGTGAGATCACCGCGTAGGTTTTCGATTCCGCCAATGCTTTATTCAGTAAATTTGGGCTAACGTATATCTCGATAATATCATCAGGGGTCATGAAAGTTTACTTGGTTGTTAAGCGCAAATATCATTTATTTTAAAAGGGGCCTATTAACTCAATTTAATCATATTTTACTGCAAAGCCAGGCGCTGCCAAAATCAGATGTACGCAGTTCACGCTCAACATTTAATCCAGCGTCGCTAAATTCCTTCGTCCGTGACTCCGCTATATATCCCGGATAATTTGGCCCTTCGATCCACTCAATCAATCGGACGAACCAGTTACCCTTGCAGCAGTAATCAAACACGACCACATATTTTCCGGCAATACGAGCGGCATCTTTTAAAATCTGTTTTCTGAAATCTGCCGAAAGGCCATGGAGAAAGTACCCGGTCGATACAATATCGTAAGACGAATTGGTTATTTCGTTTAAGTTATATAGGTCAAATTTTTTAAAATCTACGCGCGGAAAATTCTTTTTGCCGCGATTTAGAAGATTCTCCGCAAAATCAAGTCCTTTCACGCGATGCCCTCGCTCCGCGAATGCGCCCGCTAGGATTCCTGTTCCTGTTGCCAGATCCAGCACTGAAAGCTGCGGGTTCAGGTTAAAGTCCGCGATTGTCTTCCGATATTCCGGTAAAAGATTTTTCTCTATTATCGGGAAGATAAATGAAATACGATTAAAAAATCGTCTGGTATTCAATCTTTCTTTTTGATATCGCTCCATATCGTCCATTCTCTAAATTTACAAAATCGTTTCCTGTTCATCGTCACCCGGTTTCTTTTCTCCGGGTAGCGCCAATTCGGTAATACTTCGAATATTTTCAATTTTTTGCAGAGGGCGCTCAAGCTTTGTTGTTCGGGTTGAGATAAGAGACTGATATTCTCTCTGAGCATCCTCCAGTCTTTTTCCCATTTTATCCATCCCGTTTTTGAAATTGTCCCATTGCTTATTGAATTCAGACAATAGCGATAGGATCTGCGCCGCCGTTTTTTCAAGATTGAAATTATCCACCGCCTGACGGATCACCGCTAATACCGCGTATAGTGTGATTGGGGAACTTAAAATCACTTTGTTTTTAAGGGCTTCATCCAGAATGGTTTTATCATTTTCGTTGATGAATGCATAGACCTGTTCATTCGGGATAAAAACGATCACATAATCCACCGTGTTGTCCGCGGAATTGATATAATCTTTGGTGGTCACTTCCTTGACCCGTTGCCGAACATCCTTAAGGAACTGGGCTTTAAACTGAATTTTATCCTGATCAGACTCCGCATTCAGATAGGCCAAGTAGTTGTTAAGTGGAAATTTAACATCCATGTTTACCTTCAGATTATGCGGCAAAAGAAAGGTGAAATCGGGTCGGGTACTGCCCTGGCTGATGGATTTTTGCTTTAGGTAGTTTATGCCTTCGATAAAACCGGCCATTCTTAAAACATCTTCTGCCATTCGTTCACCCCACTGCCCCCTTGCCTGAGAATGGGAGAGCGCGGTATTAAGCTGATTCGTGGCCTGCTGCAAACGGAGTGTCTGTTCCTGAGAATTTTTCAGCTGCTGTTCTATGGCGCCAAAACTTTGCTTTCTTTCTTTTTCAATTTTTTCTATTTGCTCGGTAGCTTTATTCAAATCTTCTTTCATCCTCACCAGAGTCTGGTCGATAAGCGCTTTTTTCGAATCAAGGTTTTGCTGACTGTTTTTGGATTGTTCGCTGAATTTTTCATTGGCCAGCTTCAGAAATTCACCTGTTGTTTTGCTCAAGGCTTCCATAGATAATGAACCAAACGCGTCTTTTACCTGGCCGAGCAGACTTTCGAATTCACGCGTCTTCTCTTCCTGCGATCGCCTTAGTAGATCCTCAGTCAGCTTTTGTGTGTGTTTTTGCTGTCTCACCATGATCAGCCCGATCAGAACGGCGCCAACCAGAAATCCTGATCCAAAATATATTAACTCAACCATAAAAAATCTCCGGATAGAATGGATGGACTCAATATTGAAAATATAAAATTTTTACAAATAAAACACATGAAAATGAATGCAGATATAACAGACCTTACCAAAGTCACCCGGCATAATCAATTTAAATCTTAAACCGGGGAAAGGTCTTAGAATTTGAATAATCTATTCAGCTTGATCCGGGTATCGTTGTTGAATTGAATGGATCACATCAAGAATCTCAAAAAACACCTCGACCAATTCCTGATCAAATTGCTTGCCGCTTTCCGCTTTGAGTACCTCCAGGACTTGTTCTTCATTCCAGGCCTCTTTATATACGCGTTTCGACGACAAGGCGTCATACACATCCGCAAGGGCAACGATCCTGCCAAAAAGTGGAATTTCATCTGCCCGCTTTCCTCTGGCGTTTCCGTTACCGTCACCATAGCCGGCCAATGGCTCGCCGGTTGTAACATCGACGAAACCGGGATATCCCAAACCATCCCACCGTTCGTGGTGATTCAGCGCCACTTCAGCCGAAATCTCATCGAATTCCGATCGCGCGTCTTTGAAAAGCCTTGCTCCCAGAATCGTATGCTGTTTCATGATTTCATATTCATCATCGGTGAACCGGCCGGGTTTTTTGAGAATCAGATCGGAGATAGCCACTTTACCGACATCATGAAGCATGGCTGCCATGCGTAAAGAATCGCGCTGGCTTTCAACGGCATCCTTCGGCATATTTCTCTTTTTGGCATAGGCCTCAAACAATTCCAGCGAATATGCCGCCACCCTGTTTACATGAGGGCCTGTCTCTTTGGGATCCCTCAGTTCCGCCATACTAATCATTCGCATAATAGTTGTCCGTGTAAGCTGAGCGCGCTCGATGGCATTAGCCGCGTAGTTGGCAAAATGCTGTATCAGCGGCTCGTCCTCTACATCAAAGGGTTCAATTTCAGCGGAATCGTTTTTAGCGTTGATTAACTGCAGCACGCCGATGATTTGCCCTCTGGTGTTTTGAAGAGGTTCGGCCAGAATGGAATGCGTTTCATACCCAACTTTTTCATCAAAGCTCTTGTCGAAAGAGAATGGCAGATTAGTTGAAATTTGGTATGCATCAGGGATATTGAGCGTTTTCCCGTTATTGGCGACAAATCCGGCAATTGAATGATTGTTAATCGGCATTGAAAAAGTGGTGTAAATTAGTTTTTTACCGGGAGGTAATTTTTTTTGCAGTGTGTCGTTCTGCGCGTAGCTGAATTTAAGATTACTATCCTCTTTTATATAAATAGATCCGGCGTCGGCACATACAAGAGCCCGGGCCTCACTCAGAATTTTCTCCAACAACACATCAAGATCACGAATATGGTTAACATCGATACCGATCTGGATCAGCCTGGCTAACTTTTCCTTTCGATCAAGCATTTTCGTAAATCCTTTTCTATTATAATATTTTACGAGCAATGTTTAAATATATTAAATTTGAGCCAAATATCTAAATTTCTATTAATATAATCTTAGAAAAGTAATTTCATCATCGCGATGATCCATATCATGATCAAAGGCATAAAATTACCCTCACGCTGAATATTAATAAATATTTTTAAATAACTCATATAAAATACCTTTGGGATGTTGACAGATCATAAAATCTTCTTTATATTTATGACTCGTTTAAAACGAATGTTCTTTTGAAAATATATAAGAATGGTATCTGGTCCGGTAGTTCAATTGGTTAGAGCACCTGCCTGTCACGCAGGAAGTTGCGAGTTCGAGTCTCGTCCGGACCGCTTTGAAAAGGGGAATCTTTTGATTTCCCTTTTTTTGTTTAGATTTGGATTCCCATTTATTCGCAATTACGCAGGAAGTTGTCCCGATGATTCGGGAAGTCTCGTCCGGACCGCTGTGGAAAGAGGCTGTCCCAAAAGGGGCAGTCTTTTTTTTTGTTTAGATTTGGATTCCCATTTTTTGCATGATTACGCTGGAAGTTGTCCCGATGATTCGGGAAGTCTCGTGGCAATAAAATGGATCAATGCTGTAAGGAAAGCATTCACCGGAAATTCATAGCCCCGATCTTTAGATCGGGGACAACTGATTAACCGCGTGAATCCAAGGCTCAACCTACTCCGTCAATTCCCTGATAACCCACGAGCTTTAGCTCGCGGCAATAAAATGAATTGCGTCTAAACAATTAGGCTTCATCTTTAAATTATTTCATCAGTGAAGTTAATTTACACACCGTTTCCCCTAATTCCAGATCCCCAGTTATCATGATTCGAGATAATGCTTCCGGAGCCGAAATATTTTTAGTGAACATTCTCCAGGCAGTATCATCGCTCAGCTCTACGATTGAATCTGAATTCGGATTAAATCCTTTATAAATTTTCCAACCCTTCTTATTTATCAGAAGCCATTCACCCCCGGCTTCGCCCGTAATTCTGAAAGTAACTTCCTTGTTTACTGCAAGATGATGGTTTTTGTTATATATATGCGGCAAGCCCCTCATAAAAGTATCAATAACCGGTAACAGCCAATATTCGGATGTCAATAACGGAGCGGCAACAGCCTCCCTGATTTGCTGCTGGTGATACCATTTTTCTGTATATTCCCTGGCAATATCAAACCAGTTAGCCGATTTTTCTTCACCAGCCCACAATACACCAAATTTGGCTTCATCTTCTGGATTTAGCGTATTAAACAGCCGCGCCAATTTTTCTCCCGAATATACAAGCAGCTCTATCAAAACCGGCGGACTCAGTCTTTGAGCTGCTTCAGACCAGGTATCATTTAGCCTGTTCAAGTATCTGACAAGGGAGTTATAATCAGTTATTGGTTGCTCCGGAACCGGGGGGCGGTGATTGTCGCGTTGGAATGATAGCCTTCTAAGATCTCCGTCAAGCAGATGCGCGACTATGTCTTTAACATCCCATTTGCTGCTCGATGTCCTGATATACCACTGTTCTGAATTCAATCTTTTTAAAAGTTGAATTAATTCATGATTCAATTCGGCAAAATGAGCGGTCACGTCAATGTCAGGCGATTTTTCCATGATAGAATTCTCCGGCTTAAATAAGGAGAAATTACGGAAGAATAGTATTTCATGAAAGAGTGTTGTTAATAACCAGGCTGTTAAAATTTAAATCAAGAAATATATAATCAAACGGGCGATACCTGAAGCTTCAAGGAATCGCCCGTTTTCTGTTAATGTTATTTTTATTGGTTAAAATCTGATATCAGACCATGACTCTGGGAGAAATGAGATATCCCGCGATCCTTTCAATTTCAAGTTGATCATTTTGCGGTTCATCTTTTGATTTTAAAAATTCCAGCAGGTATTCTAAAAGCCATTCACCGGAAATAGAGTTTTTTTCAGCGACCGAAAAAAGCCATTCAAATTCTGTGACATGAAGTTCCTTATCAATGAAGGCTATTCTAACTCCATCCTTCAGAAAAATTACCGCCATTTCTTTTGAAGAAAATTCAAAAGGCTCCTGAAGGATATATTTATTTTCAAAAAGTGTATCCATTGTCTGTTCACAAAACTCCCTGTTAAATCCGAGAGTTTCACCGATTTTGAGAAGAGATCCCCTTTCAGTACTATCTATTGCCCGGTCTTTTCCGATCAATAACAACATTCCTTTATAGTAATTGCTTCTGTCTCTAACATCAACCTTCATCTTAAACTCCCATTCTTACTTTTCAAATTTTCCCTAAATTGTCCTGTTTGAGAAAATGCAGTAATCGAATTATCCGGTTCTGATCAACAAAATGCATTTATAAAATCGTATGCCTGAGAAATATATTCCCAAAATAGAAAGTTCCCCTATTTTCGACCTTACAGAGGAGGTTCTAACCCCTGATTGAGTGTACGATAACCTTCGATTTTAGTTCCTGATAGAATTTATATTTGATGGATATTCTCATGTAATCCCTGTAAGATTTCTTATTTCTTATTTCTT
>JACDJA010000828.1_pt1 | contig 30831 bp, 33 predicted proteins | sample 7449241 | NCBI WGS metagenome assembly JACDJA01 (sample SAMN14253289, study PRJNA609438) | sludge metagenome | isolation source: initial anaerobic sludge | collected 2018-12-20 | reverse complement strand
GGAACATACCGGTCCTTGCGTCCTTTGCCCTGGCGCACGTGCAGCATCTTTCGGTCAAAATCCAGGTCCCTGCGCTGTAGGTTGCGGAGTTCAAAATTGCGAAGTCCACAGCCATAGAGCATCGCAAGTACCAATCGGTGTTTGAGTAGTTTTGGAGTGCGAAGTAGTTGTTTTATCTCCCTTTGGTTTAATACCACGGGGAGCTTCTTGGGGCGTTCAATAGAAGGAAGAATGACCCGCATTTCTTTCATCCCAAAGACACGATAGGCATAGCGAAGCCCATAGACGGTGTGCTTGAAAAAACTGTCCGAAGGGGTCTTGTGTTGTGACTTTAAAACGTGTAGATAATCCAAGATCTGTTCCTCATCGAGCTCAAGTGGACTACAGTTAAAATGGAGAGCGATGTGCGCTAAACAGCGAGCATAGTTGGTAAGAGTGCTCTGGCTTTTACCAGCGAGTTCAACAGATCGTTTGAGTTTGTGGTAGAGTATTGCAAACTCTGGAACGGAAATAATAGCCCTTTGGATAAGGGTGTCACTTTTTTTTCATAATATTGAGTATTAGATTAAACCTTAATTCCTAAAGGTAGTGAATCGTGATGTAACTGTCCCGTGAAGCTACCTTTAGGTTTAGTTCAACAATGGCTATAAGCAATGCGGGATAAGTGCCGAACCGAAAAGCAGTTGTATATTTACGAAGTCGCCAAAACTTTTTGGCGATTTGGAATAATAAGAAACTAAAGAACAAAAGTTTTGGCTTATTGCGAGTCCGAAAATGATTGCATTTTTGCCCCGCACTGCTCATAGCCGAGACGTTATGCAACAAATGGAACAAGCATTTCGGTCTTTAATATTTATTGATAAAAATGGATCTATTTGACTTTAAAATAAATTACTAACCAATAAATTTATGTCAATTATGAAAAAATCATTCTTTTTATTTATCATTTTTCAAAGCCTGTTTTTGTATTCACAAAACAGAAAGGATTACTTTGTTGTAGTAAAATCAGGTTATGCCTACACACCATTACAGACTACAGTAAATCAAGATGAGACCTTGTCATTTCAGATGACAGATAGTGCAATTGAAAACTTTTTGAATAGCATACCAATTTATTCTTTGCACAAGGCTTTTCCGACTGCCTATTCCCCTTTTTTACAGCGAACTTATAGAGTTACATTGGATAATGAAACATATTTAGATGATTTCTTTCAACGCAATGAAATTGAGTACGTAGAACTTGTAGAGGAAGAAAATATTGAACTGTTCATTCCTAACGATTACAAATATATGGATAGGGGGACGCCAAATACTGCTTTGGAAATAATCAAAGCTCCATTAGCTTGGAATTTAACACAAGGAAACCCATCCATATTGGGTGGTGTTTTAGACAATGGATTCTTTGTTAACCATGAGGATCTAATAAATGAAATTGTTTTAGACCTTGGCTCGGGGCAAGCATCACATGGCACCAGTGTGGCTAGTGCCGTTGCGGGGCAAACGGATAATAATGTTGGACTTGCAAGCATAGGGTTTGAAACAAAGTTAGCCATCAAAAGTGGGGGTGGACATAATGGAGCATTATTGCTATCTCAACAACCAGGGGTTAAAGTAATAAATATTAGCTTAAAATTCGGTTGTACTTTTAGTCCAGTTGCAGCAGAGGTTTTTTCTGAAATATGGAATGGCACTCCACAACATCCCCCAGTTGTTGTCGTTGCTGCTGCAGGAAATGGAGAAGTTGCAAAAGCCGCTAATAATGCTGGATATTGTCCTGATGCGAATGGAGGTGCAAATGGTTATGTATATCCAGCAGCTTATGAAAATGTTATAGCAGTTTCGGGAGTAAACCATTTAGTACCTAGATATACAGAAGATTTCGAATTTGGTTATGGAGTTAGTTGGGAGGATTTAGCCCCACGAGATATAAGTATTCCCAATTCGACATTAACTTACAATGATAAAGTTGATTTATCTGCTCCAGCCCATCATGTATTAGCGGCTAATAATGATTCTAACGGTTATGGATTTGCTTATGGAACATCCATAGCCTCTCCTATGGTCGCTGGTACGGTTGCCTTAATGTTGGATGTTAACCCAGATTTAACACCAGACGAAGTAAGGGACATTCTTAGAAATACTACAGATGATATTTATTATATTCCGGAAAACGTTCCATTCACAAATCTATATGGTACTGGTAGACTAAATGCGTTTAGGGCAATTAAAACCGCTCAATGTATGGCAAACCCAACTTCGGGACTTGACCTTGCAATGCAAAATTCAGATGAAGACACGTTCATCGAACCCGATAATGAAACTGAATTTGTTTGGCGAAGTAATGATATTTGGGTTCGCAATCAAGATGATGGGCGTGAAGTAAGATTTCATCAAAACCCTGAATATGATCCTAATAACCCAAATTTTGTTTACGTAAGAGTAACCAATAATAGTTGCGACACTTCATCTGGCAACGATAATCTAAAACTTTACTGGGCAAAGGCCAATACTTCTTTATCTTGGCCCCAGCATTGAGATGGTACGCTCTTCGTCAATGACCCAGTTACGGGTCAAGATATTTTAATGGGGGATGAAGTCGGAATATTGAATATTCCCTCCCTTGCTCCTGGCCAGACGAAGATTATTGAATTTGAATGGAATGTCCCCAATCCAGAAGATTATATAAACATTAATTCCAACCCTTGGCATTTCTGTTTGTTGGCAAGAATTGATTCCAATGACGACCCTATGACATTTCAAGAAGGAGATTTCATTACCACTAATGTAAAAAACAACAATAACATTGCTTGGAAAAATACCACTGTAGTAGATATTATTCCGGATGCTCCTTCTCCGGTTGCGATTGGCGGTGTAGTTGCTGTAGGAAATCCATTCAATCAACAACATAGCTTTAATTTAGAATTTGTGCGTGAAAATAACGATTTGGGCAAAGCTATTTATGATGAAGCAGAAGTAACAATAGAAATGGATAGTATACTTTTTAATGCGTGGGAAAGAGGTGGAAAGACAGGAGACAATTATAAAGCTACCGCTTCACCTGCAAAAAAAATTGTCACAAATGACAACGCTCTTATTGAAAATATTCAGTTTAATCCGAATGAAATAGGAACGGTATATGTTACATTCAATTTTTTAACAAAAGAAATTACTGAAAAAACCAAATTTGTTTACAATGTTATTCAACGTGATGCAACCACTAATGAAGTTATTGGGGGCGAAACTTATATTATATCTAAAAAACCAAGAGACATTTTTATCGCCGATGCTGGAAATGATGAAGAAATAGAAAAAAATGAAACAGTCACCTTAAATGCAGGACAAATAAACGAAAACGCCACCTATAATTGGTACGACCCAGACGGAAACCTTATATATACAGGTACCGAGCTCACAATTTCCCCCGAAATAACAAAAACATACAAATTAGAGATTGTTTCTAATATTGATGGTTTCAAAGATTATGATGAGGTAGAAGTAACCGTAAGCCCATACAAAATAGAAAGCTTAATTCCTAACCCCGCCTCAAACATGGTTACAATAAATTATACTGCAGATGAAGCCACCTCTGCTTATGTAATGATAGTTAATAATACTACAGGTTCTTCTGACAATTATATTATTGACACCTCATTGGCAACCATTGATGTAGACCTTTCTATTTATCAAGAAGGCCTTTATTCTGTTATATTGGTTTGTGACGGTGAAATACAATCTTCGAAAACCCTTGTTAAAAATTAAAATATTGTATTATGAAAAATATATTTTTAATCCTTATTTTGACATGTTCATTTAATTTTTATGCACAAGACCCACAGTTATTTGAGAATACTTGGTATTTGCATAATCTAATTATTAACGGACAAAACAACGCTCCGCCGTCCAATTCAGAAGTTCCATTTATTCCCTTGGATTTTTTTGAAAATGGAAATGATGATTTTACTACTACTGTTTGCAATAGTTTTTCGGGAACGTTAATATATGGTGGCAGTGAAAATTTTACGATTCAGGATTATTCGTTAACTTTAATATTTTGTGATTTAGAAGAAAACACCATATACGAAGGTATTTATTTAGGATTTTTTTTCGACTCAACCACACAAGACCCATACATTGAACCCTTTCCCTACACTATTACAGTTAACGGCAGCGCAAAGACGTTAATTATAGAAAATCTAAATGGTGACCAAGCGATTTATGGAAATGAAATTTTGTCCACAATTGATTTTAAAAGTTCAAAATTAGCGATTTACCCAAATCCTGCAACAGATTTGCTTTTAATTGATTCCAGTGATAAAATGATTAATGAAATAAAAATTATAAATGTTAAAGGAGAAAAAATATTGGAAATCCAAAATTTTGAACCAAAAAATAATCCTCTAAATATTAGACATCTTGCATCTGGAATTTACTTTCTTATTGCCAAAACCGAAAAAAGGAACATTGCTATTAAAAAATTTATCAAGAACTGAAATTAAATTCGTTGCATAACAAATGTATAAACGCAATAGCGAGTTAGTGCTTAACCCAGTGTAATTGTATATATTTAAGGCAAGTTATAAACCGAAAAGGTAGAGTATCAATCCCGCTACTGCGCTTATACTTGACCGTTGTGTGAGAGTTAAAAATGTGAGAAGCTCGACGACATACAACAGCGGAAACCAAACGGCTCGGGCCCACTAGCAAGGATGAAAACACGGTTTTTGGGCTGTGGGATTTCAAAACGCATAGCTCGGGCAGCTGCTTTTTTGGTCAGGCAGGTAGAACACTCATCAGAGCGGATATTTTTTTGGCAAGTGTGCGTCTTCGAAATTTGGGCAGGGCGTTTTGAAATCCCGAGAATGGCAGTCGCGTATTTGCCAAAGTTCGAAAACACACGCAGAACTTTGAGTGTAGTCGCTTTTTTGCGAAAAATCAAAAACCGTGTTTTCGGCAACTCTTCGATGGCCTCTCCCCTTTTTCGATGGCCGGTGAAATGGATAACCCTCCCACAACATTAGCTATAAGCAATGCGGGATAAGTGCCGAACCGAAAAGCAGTTGTATATTTACGAGGTCGCCAAAACTTTTTGGCGATTTGAATAGTAAAAGAAATTAAAGAACAAAAGTTTTGGCTTATTGCGAATCCGAAAATCCTCGCGGATGTTCTATCTGGTTTTTATTTGCTAACTTTCGTGCTAACACACGCAACGTATCATATACAAACACGTTACCAGTAATGCAAGAAAAATTCGCGAGTTTCCATATAATTCAACTTTTTGATTTATATTTGTCTTTTAAAACGGACAAATAAACTGAATGAATCCAAAATTTGAAGTTATTTTCCTCGAACAGGCGATTGACTTTATGGCGAAGATTGACCCGAAGTCAAAAATGAAAATCTACTATAACATAGACAAAGCCAAATTATCTAATGACCCGGAACTGTTTAAAAAATCAGAAGACAAGATTTGGGAATTCAGAACAAAATATATTGGACTTCAATACCGACTTCTTGCCTTTTGGGACAAAACCGACACAAGCGAGACACTCGTTCTGGCAACGCACGGAATTATAAAGAAAACTGATAAAGTCCCTAAAGCCGACATTGTAAAAGCGAAAAAAATTATGGCGGAATATTTTGCCCAAAAACAATAATATTATGGAAACTAAAAAAATGAAAATGATGACCCTCGACCAAATGAAGGACAAGGACATCGGAACAATAGGAACACCGGAAAGAGACAAATACGAATTTGAACTGCGTATGGAATTACTGGGCGATATGATTAAGTCAGTACGAAAAGAACGCAATTTGACCCAGGAACAACTCGGAGAATTAATCGGTGTTCAAAAGTCGCAAATATCCAAATTGGAACGAAACACTAAAAATGTCACTATCGAAACGATTTTAAAAGTCTTCGGAGCTCTAAAAGCGAACGTGAAATTTAGTGTGGAAATGAACGAAGCGGAATTCACAGTGGTGTAAGCACTACTGGCAACATTGCATAAACGCAATAGCGGAAAAGTGCAAACCCGGAAAGTAATTTTATAAACTTAAGGTCTGTTATAAACCGAAAAGTTCGTGTGCCAATCCCGCTACTGCGCTTAGTGTGCCAAGAAGCAACCACGGCAATAAACTGGTTGCATGCTGTAGATAAGATAGATGGTAGGTCCATCAGGGTCGTTGTATAGGCGATGGCTCTAAACCACCCAAAGGTGCTGTTGTGAATAGCAATGGTATTGAGCGTTTGGGAGAATCCGATCCAAGAGATCGGCAGGTACGGATAAAGGAGTTCAACTCATAGGCAACATTTGAAAAAAATCTGCAAACATTTAAAAATACACTTACCTTTGACGTTAGTAACGTAAAATGATATGATATTATCCTTTGGTTCAAAAGAAACCGAACAGATTTGGAACGGAATCCGAGTTAAGAAAATACCGAATGATATTCAAAACGTTGGACGTAGGAAACTAAGAATATTGAACAACTCGCAAGATATTTCCGATTTGCGAATTCCACCATCAAACCGACTTGAAAAACTGACCGGAAAATTTAGTGAATTTTACAGTATTCGGATCAACAAACAATGGAGGATTATATTCGTTTGGGAGAAAGGAAACGCAAGTGAAGTGGAAATAATTGATTATCACTAAAAAAATAAAAAATGGAGAAGTTAGCAAATGTTCATCCTGGAGAAATATTGAATTATGAATTTCTTGAGCCTTTGGAAATTACGGCATATCGGCTTTCCAAAGACTTGAAAATACCTCAAACCCGAATTTCGGAAATCATTAAAGGAAACCGTAGAATTACGGCTGACACAGCTTTACGATTAAGCAAATATTTTGGGAATTCTGCTAAATTCTGGCTGGGTCTTCAAAATGATTTTGATATCGAAGAAGAAAAAAAAAATAAGGAAAAAGAACTGAGAGAAATAAAGCAATATGTGGATAAAAACGTTGCCTACTGTAAAAAAAATAGGCCAAGTAAGTGCTAAACCCAATGTTCTGGCGTATTTGCGAGGTCTCCAAATCTTTTGGTTTACGACTTCATTTTTATTTTATATGTAGGAAGTCGTAGTCCTTCGGTGGGCTTTTAGAAAAATAAGATAAAATAATCCCGAAACGTCGGGAGCAAAAGATTTGGCTTGTGGATAATCCGAAAGGTAATTGCTTATTTACAGCCCTACTTCCTTTATACTAACCATCAGACTGCGCAATAACCTCCCTTTCTTAATAACTTTGTTGATTACCTTTTAGTCCATTGCCCAAATCACATTAAGACATTGGCTATCTTGATGTTATGGATTTTATAACAGGTTTTAACAGAGATCAATTAGTAATGATTGACTTTGATAAAGGGGAAAGAAAATGTGCTCTCCGAGGTAAACCTGATGATGATCTGTTATAACCTCACCCGGCTTATGTCCATTCTTGGGCCGGAGGTATTGAAAAACAGACTAAAAAAGCTTGTGCCTGAATTTTCGGCCCTATTTGAAGCGGTTCTGGCCTATATGGGCAGCTTTATTTTACCGGGCAATACCTATCCAAATTTTAAAGCCACAAGAAATACTACCTTAACCGCTCTCTAAATAGCAATTGATTCATTAGTTTTAGTCCGAATTGAGTTGATGCACAGACTCACGTTGTGCCGCATACTGAGAAAATCCTGCAACCATGGAAACGAATGAAAAATTAAGAGAACAGATTTTTGAGATAATAAAAAATCAAATTAGGGATAATGACCCGCCTGAGACAAAAATTACATACAACCGATTGATTAAAAATGGATTTGATGATTTCCAAACCAGACAATTGATTGGACAATGTTTAGCAGTGGAATTATTTGATGTTATGAAATTTGGAAAACCTTATAATAATGAACGATTCATTCAGAATTTATTAGCTTTACCTAAAGAACCTTTCGATTAGATTAAATGAAAAAAACTCCCAAAAGAGAATATAGACTTCGTTCAGCAAAAGTTGGATAAAAACATATTTAGGTAACAATCTTGTTAAAGAGTATTCGAAAAAGTATTCCGTTGACAAATTATGTGCGGTTAAAGAACTAAGAATGATTGGAGTTGACATATCCGAAGAATACGAAAAGCAGTTGATTAATTCAATGGAAGATTTAAAGCAACAAAGACTTTCATTAAAGAAAAAACGAGAGGATAAATTAAACAACTTGTGCGGTTTTAATAGTGATGAAAATTTCGCAATGATTATGGGGTATACAAGTGGAGGATTTCCATATGGGATTACTCATGAAGAAATGGAACAAAAAAACAATGAAACGGAAGTTGAGTAATTATGCCAGCAGGTCAAGCACATACAATTTGGTTTCCAGAATTAAAGGACATTCTTAAAGAGAGATGGAATTCAAAAATGTCAATTGAGCAGCATTTTGATATTGTTAATGATTTGAACAATAAGTTAACTCAAATTCGAACAGACTTGAATATTGAGCCGCCAATGATGTGGTGTCCAAATTGTCAAAAACGACATCGCTCAAAATTTACTGATGTTTCAATCACAGCCATGTATTATGCACTTAAAAGGTTTGAGGTGTGCGGAAATGATGAATTTAAAAAGTTATTAAGGGAATGGAAAAAATACTCAAAATCAGAGAACATAGATATTTACGGAAAAGAAAAGCCAGATAAAAGTATTACAAAAAAATAATGATTAAAATAAAGTACGACGGCACAACACATGGTATAGTGCTTGCAGGTTTCAGAGGCTTTTGGGCGTTTGTAGCTCATAAAAAAGTTGGTATAACTTGATAGGAAATCGCTTCGTAATCCCGCACAACACCATACCATAAACCATCAGACTGCGCAATAACCTCCCTTTCTTAATAACTTTGTTGATTACCTTTTAGTCCATTGCCCAAATCACATTAAGACATTGGTTATCTTGATGTTATGGATTTTATAACAGGTTTCAACAGAGATCAATTAGTAATGATTGACTTTGATGAAGGGGAAAGAAAATGTGCTCTCCGAGGTAAACCTGATGATGATCTGTTATAACCTCAGCCGGCTTATGTCCATTCTTGGGCCAGGGGTATTGAAAAACAGGCTAAAAAAGCTTGTGCCTGAATTTTCGGCCCTATTTGAAGTGGTTTTGGCCTATATGGGCAGCTTTCTTTTACCGGGCAATACCTATCCAAATTTTAAAGCCACAAGAAATACTACCTTAACCGCTCTCTAAATAGCAACTGATTCATTAGTTTTAGTCCGAATTGAGTTGATGCACAGACTCACGTTGTGCTTCATACAAAAAAAGACAAACCGTGCGATATTTTTCGTAAATTTGAATATTAATAAGACTTATAAAAAGGACATTCAAACAACAAAACTGGAATTACTCAAAACTATTTTGGATACTGAAAATTCCGAATTTATTCAACGTGTATCAGATTTCGTAAAAAAAGAAAAAAATGACTTTTGGAATGAATTAAGTTTGTCTGAACAAAAAGAAATAAAAAAAGGAATTGAAGATTTGGATAACGGAAAAAGAATTTCTTATGATTCTTTTTTAAAGAAGATTTCGTAGTAAATGGAAGTGTTCTTATCTGAACTTGCCGAATCAAAACTCCTGGAGCTTTCGGAATATTTATTAGAAAATTGGAATTTAAAAACAAGAGATAAATTTATTTCAAAACTGACTGAAAAAATTAAGCAAATAACTCTACAGCCCAGCAGTTGTCCTACATCATCAGAATTCGATAATCCTTATAAATGTGTCGTCACTAAACAAACAACCTTTTACTACAGAGTTAATTTGGATAAAAAATAAATTGAAATAATAACAATTTTCGACACAAGACAACATCCTGACAAGCTTAAAAAAGATATAGAATAAAAGTACGAAAGCCCAATAATGTGTATAAGCAATGGCTTGTCCTCACCTACTTCGAATCCCGATAGCCATCAGGAGCGGATTTTCCAACGCCAGTTTTTATTAGGAAAGATTGGTGCGAACTTCATCTGTGAAACCATTTGCTATATCGAATTGCCGCGTCCTTTTCCTGCCCCAATCCACCCCAACGCGCCACTCCAATCAAAGAACAAACAAATTCTCAGCGGCTTTTTTACTGATGGAGGAACGGGTCTGATCTACTTCTATTTCCATGGAACCGTCAAATTCCTGACGACCAACGACCGTAATATTGCTATTTAGTCCCAATCCAAGCTTTACGATATATTGCAGAAATGAAGCATGATTGTCTTTTACTGCAACAAGTCTGCAGGTTTCCCCTACCCCCATTTCGGCAAGGGTTTTTCGCTTTAGCTGCTTGATCTTTCCTTTCGCGTTGGGTATGGGGTCTCCGTGGGGATCGATTTCAGGATAATCTAAAAATTTCTCCAACTGTTTCACCAATTTTACCGATTGGATATGTTCCAATTGTTCTGCCACATCGTGGACTTCATCCCAAGTAAAATTCAATTTCTCGTACAAAAAGGTTTCCCAAAGTCTATGCTTTCTCACAATTCCTACTGCCAAACCTCTACCCTTTTCGGTCAAAGTAATTTTTCCGTATTTTTCATAAGAAACCAAATCTTTTTCTTTCAGCTTTTTAAGCATATTGTTTGCCGTGGCAGGAGTAACTTCAAGAATCTCGGCCAGTTCGTTTGTGCCCGCCTCTGCTTTTCCCTCTACTTCATGGGTTAAATGAAATAAAGCCTTTAAATAATTTTCCTCTGTTTGTGATACCATAGCACAAAGATAAAAATTATTCAAATTAAATTAGTTTGATTGCTCTAACTTATTTAGTTTCACATATATAATTATTCTATTAGAGAAATGAAAAAAATATTTTTAGCCATATTACTTCTCCCAATACTGTCTTTTGGCCAAACCCCACAGAGAACAATTACAGGTTCAATCAAGGACTACGACACTAAAGCACCGATTGAATTTTGCAATGTGATTGAAGTAAACACGAGCAACGGGACACTTTCTGACGAACACGGAAATTTCAAAATCACACTTGCCAAAAATAAAACCACCCATAAGCTGGTTTTTAAAACTTTAGGGTATGAAACCGATACGTTATCAATCCAACCCGAGACAAGCCATTACAGTTTATTTTTAAAATCGGTATTAACTGACCTGAACGAAATTGTCATTACAGGAACCACGAGAGCTACCCGAATTAGGGAAAATCCCATTTCCATTACTGCCGTTTCACCCAAGCAAATTGAGACCACGGCCCAAAGCAATATCATTGATGTTTTAGTGAAAAATGTACCAGGTTTACAAGCTGTTAAAACGGGGCCCAATATTTCAAAACCGTTTATTCACGGGCTCGGCTACAATCGTGTCCTTACTTCCTACGATGGGATCCGGCAGGAAGGGCAACAATATGGAGATGAACACGGTATAGAAATAGACGAATATAATATTCAAAAGGCGGAAGTTATCAAAGGCCCCGCCAGTCTCTTATATGGTTCAGATGCCATTGCAGGGGTAATCAGTATGTTTCCCCATGTTCCCAATAGGAATGACGGGAAACTACACGGCAAATACACAGGGGAATACCAGACCAACAACAATTTAATGGGAAGCGGCCTACGCTTGGATTATTCCGATGAACATTTATTATTTGCTGTAAATGGTTCCTACCGAATGGCAAAAAACTATCGGAACCCGATAGACGGCCGGGTTTATTTAACCAATTACAACATTACCAATCTCTCGGCCCTGGCAGGATATAAGTCAGATAAAGGGTATACCCACCTCCGGCTGACTTTGTACGACAACCATCAGGCAATTCCCGATGGCAGCAGGGATTCCCTCACTAGAAAATTCACCAAACAAATTTTCGATGATGATGACGACATATTAAATCGGCCTATTGTTTCAGACAGAGAATTGAATTCCTATAAAATTCCCGATTTGGCGCAACACATCCAGCATTACCGGGCCTATCTACATAGTTTCTATGATCTGGGAGAAGGAAATATTGATGTTTTGCTCGGTGGACAACAAAATATAAGAAGAGAATATTCACATCCCGATGAACCAAAACAAGCAGGAATGTATATGCGCCTAAACACCCTGAATTATGGGATTAGATATAATGCCCCCAAATTTGGAGATTTTGAAACTTCAATTGGGGTCAATGGGATGTTACAAAATAATAAAAACGAAGATGCCACCGATTTTCCCATTCCCGATTATCACCTATACGACGGTGGACTGTATCTCTATGGAAAGTGGAAAAAAGACAGATGGGGTATAAGCGGTGGTATTCGTTACGATCTAAGGCAAGTTCAATGGAACGATTTTTATGTTGCGGAAAATCCTGAAACGGGTTTTGAGCATCAATCCAATGTGGAAAATCCGAATGCGGATTTACAGTTTGAAGCCTTTAAGAAGATATATCACGGAATAAGTGGCAGTATTGGAGCCACCTATCAAGCCACCAGAAACATTGGTCTGAAAGCCAATATCGGAAGAGCTTATCGCGCTCCTAATATTACTGAAATAGGCAGTAACGGGTTAGATCCGGGAGCCCATATTATCTATTTGGGCGACCGAACCTTCGATCCTGAATTTTCATTGCAGGAAGATTTGGGAATCAATCTAAAATTTAAGGATGTATCCGGTGAATTCAGCTTCTTTAACAACAACATCCAAAACTTTATTTATATGTCTACCGTTGCGGATGAACAAGGCAATCCCCTACTGGATCCACAGGGAAATAGAACCTATCAATACGAACAATCCAAGGCGCAACTTTATGGAGGTGAATTTTGGTTTGCGGTACATCCTTCCAGTGTAAGGGGCTTCCGTTGGGATACCAGTATGGGCATGGTGTACGGCTTCAACCGCAAATCCAATTTTAAAGGTAAAGAAACACAGGGTGAATATTTACCTCTTATTCCGCCCATAATGATAAACAGTAGCGTTTCCCATAAGTTTGAACCGAAATCGAAAGCGCTCGTTTCCTTAATGCCAAAATTTGAAATGGAATATTCTGCCACCCAAGACCGATATTTAGGATTGAACGGAACCGAAACGTCCACTCCCTCCTATACCCTTTTTAATCTCGGCTTAGCTGTGGAAGTCAATTATGCCAAAAACAAGAACATCCAAATGGTATTGCAGGCAAACAATCTATTTGACAGAGCATACCAATCACACCTTAACCGTTTAAAATACTTTGAATATTTTGAACATTCTCCCAATGGGAAATATGGGATCTACAATATGGGAAGAAATATTGTGATGAAGGCAATCATGCCATTTTAATAAAATCACGTAGGAGAGTTCATAAGAAACGGTATGTCCCAGCGCGGCAATAAGTGCTTCCATGTGAAGTTTTTTACTAAATTTGAAAGTCTTTCCGTGCGAAAGCTTCGTCTAAAAATTCCGTCCTTGACAAGAACTGAGAACCAAGAGCCAAGACTAATGTACGGGATTGGAATTTGGTGCTTCGTCGGTTTCACGCAGGGGCGCGGAGGGGACGCGGAGATCGCGGAGGATTTTATTGATTATCGTTTATTGCTATTGTTTGGAATTTGGGATCAGTATTGTCTGAGAAAGAAACAAGATGCTTCGGCCCTTCGATCCTTTGTCAGGCTCAGAACAAGCTCGTTCAGGACAGGCAAGCTCAGCAACCGCCGCTGCTACAAGAGCCAAGAGTCAAGACTAAAAGGTAAAACACTAATAATGTAGCCCATAAAATTAAAAGGCAGACGAAATTATGATATTTCAGTTTTATTTCCAGACAAATTGAAAAAGAAGGTATTATTTAAGGAATCCCTCGAAAGTCTTTATTGGTCTATCTTTTTCGGGATCTTCTAATTTTAGTCGGACAACAATAATTGCCAATAAAGTAATATTACTATAATTATACAAGGACCAGGTGGAAGTTGGGGCAGAATATGGAGTAGCCTAAGCGCTGGCCATTCAGCGGGAACAGGAATTGGAAGCATTCAAGTGGTTAAGGATTGGAGAACCCATTCCTGTTTCTGGAGATCATACCTCTGTGCCCCATCAAGGCGATATTGACGTCCGTCAAATGGGCCATCAATTATTTACCTATAAAAAACCGAACGCCCTCGTAAATAAAATATCAAGCAAAAAATAAAGGTGGTGATTGAAATTGAATATCCTTTTACAAATGCTGTACACGCCCTCAGAAAGACCGAAACCAGGGAAGCAAGAGGAAAATCAGTAATTAAAATTAATTGAACAGAATGAAGAAAGCAGACAAAATGAGCTATGAGGACTTGATGCAGAAGTGTATTGACTTGGCACACATTGCAAAAAACCGGGGAGATAGTCCTGTAGGATCCATAGTGGCCCAGGGGGGAACCATTATTTCGGAAGGGATCGAAGGTGGGAAAACCCATGGGGACATCACTTTCCACGCTGAAATTGAAGCCATCAGAAGTGCTGCAAAAGCGCTGAAAACAACCGACTTGTCATCCTGTATCTTGGTTACGACCCACGAACCCTGTATCATGTGCTCTTATGTAATTCGACATCATAAAATACCGCTAATTGTCGTGGGCGCGGGTACTGGAGAAATTGGCGGATACAGTTCAGCCTATCCCATACTGCTGGATAAAACAATAACAACATGGCCCGATCCTCCAAAAATTATCGCGGGAATATTAAAATGGGAATGTAGCCACTTGAAAAATTGAATTGACAAAGAAACAAATATGATTGACACGGGTAGATCGTTTTAGATGATATCTCCCATAGGGTCAGCATAAAATTATCATTACTCAAGATGCAGATATACTTAAAATCCACGATCAGCTGCCCTTATTGCGGGTACAAAAAGGAAGAAACGATGCCTACAGAGGCTTGCCAATATTTTTACACCTGTGAAAACTGCGCTAAAACGATAAAGCCAAAACCAGGAGATTGTTGCGTTTATTGCAGTTATGGAACTGTAAAATGTCCATCGATACAAATGGGAAGCAATTGCTGTGAATAATCCAATAGATTTCCAATCAGTATTGTCCAAGAAAGAAACAAGATGTTTCGGCTTCGCTCAGCAACCGCCGCTGCTACAAGAACCAAGAGCCAAGACTTAAAATGCAAAACACTGATAATGAGGCTCATAAAATTAAAAGGCAGACGAAATTATGATATTTCAGTTTTATTTCCAGACAAATTGAAAAAGAAGGTATTATTTAAGGAATCCCTCGAAAGTCTTTATTGGTCTAGCTTTTACGGGATTCTCTAATTTTAGTCGGACAACAATAATTTCCAATAGGAAGCAAATCTTTAAAACAATTAAATTATAGTTACATTTTTCAGATAGAACAATCTCATTTTTTAATAGCTTTGCAGCTACAAAATCTTCATTCTTCTGCCATCTCAACCTTATTTGGCAGGTAGGCTTTTTTCCATGAAAGAATCACAATTTACACCTAAGTTCTTTTCTCTTTTAAGAAAAGGGATCAGCAAGGAGCAACTTCAGAAAGATTTAATCGCTGGAGTGATAGTCGGTATTGTTGCTTTACCCTTGGCCATAGCTTTTGCCATAGCCTCGGGGGTATCGCCGGATAAAGGATTGATTACGGCTATTGTCGCCGGACTTATCATCTCGGTTTTAGGGGGAAGTCGCGTTCAAATTGGTGGCCCCACAGGAGCTTTTATAGTCATTGTCTATGCCATCGTGCAAGACTTTGGTGTGGATGGCCTTATCATTGCCACCTTTATGGCAGGCATTATTTTAATAGGCATGGGATTGGCACGCTTGGGAAACCTGTTAAAATTTATTCCCCATCCCTTGATCGTAGGGTTTACCAGTGGGATCGCCGTGATCATATTCTCCTCGCAGATCAAGGACTTCTTTGGGCTTTCCATAGAAAAGGTGCCTGCAGATTTCATAGAAAAATGGAAGTTGTATGCCCTGAATTTCGAAAGTATAAATTGGGCTGCCGTTGCCATTGCCTCAGGAACGATTGTATTGGCCCTTACTTTTAAGAGAGTGAGCAAAAAGATACCAGGCTCCATTGTAGCCATTTTAATAAGCACCTTAGCTGTTTTTTTCTTTGATATTCCGGTTAGCACCATAGAGTCTTCCTTTGGGGATATTCCCAGTAAGCTATCCATGCCTGCTTTTCCGAACATCAATTTTGCCACCGTCCAAAAGCTTATACAGCCAGCATTTGCCATTGCTCTGTTGGGAGGGATAGAATCCCTTTTATCTGCAGTGGTAAGTGACGGGATGATTGGAGGGCGACACCGCTCTAACGCCGAACTTGTAGGCCAAGGGATAGCCAATTGTTTTTCATCGATGTTTGGTGGCATTCCCGCTACAGGAGCGATTGCCAGAACAGCCACCAATGTTAAAAATGGCGGGAGAACTCCAATTGCGGGAATCACCCATGCCTTGATCCTTCTTGTGATTATGCTGGTACTTGCTCCGTATGCAAAATTAATTCCCATGGCATGCCTGGCGGGAATCCTGATCGTTGTGGCCTATCACATGAGTGAATGGAGACAATTCAAATCTTTGTTGAAAGGAAATAAAGCCGATGTGTTAATATTGTTGGTCACGTTTTTCCTGACCGTCTTTTTTGACTTGGTGATTGCTATTGAAATTGGAATCGTCCTTTCCAGCTTTGTACTGATGAAAAGATTGAGCGACGCCACTACCGTTAAAATTGCGGATGATATGTTTAACAACCGATACAATCAACCTGAGGAAATATTTGACGATGAACTCCCAATTTTACCCAAGGGCGCAACCATGTACGAAATCCATGGGCCTCTGTTTTTTGGGGCCACACAGACGTTTCAAGATACAATGACCCGACTTCCGGACAGGCCCAAGGTCTTGATTTTAAGAATGCGGCATGTGCCTTTCATCGATGCCACAGGTATTTATAGATTGATGGAGATCATCAAGAAATTTGCCGATCAGAATACCCATATCATCCTATCAGGCGTCAATAACAAAGTATTGTTCGATCTGGAAAAGGCTGGTATTTATTCAATCCTTCACAAGGAAAACATTACTTCCAGTATAGAAATGGCAGCGGAAAGGGCGAAACACATAGTCCAAAGTTAATTTTTAAAAACAATGGAACATCCGTGCCGTAAAATAAAAACTATATTGTAATATTGCAATATAGTTATCTCTCTATGAAAAAGAAAGAATACACCCGAGAGCAGTTAGAGATTTCCGCTCTTCTGAAGGTTTTGGGCCATCCGGCCCGGGTGGCGATACTGGAACACTTGCTGGACGTAAGGGAGTGTATCTGCGGGCAGATTGTAGATCTACTGCCTCTCGCCCAGCCTACGGTTTCACTTCACTTAAAGGAACTGCGGAACGCCGGACTCATAAAAGGAACTGTAGAAGGAAATACTATCTGTTATTGCCTGGATGAAAAGGGGATTGAACGGCTTTCTTCCTATTTTGATCGGGCAAAAGAAATATTGAAAAATAAAAACATCTGTTGCTAACATAAACAATGAATAAAATGACAAACGAGGCACAAATAAAAGAAATGGTAAAGCAGAAATACAGTGAAATCGCCTTACAGGAAAAAGTGAGCAACCAGTCGTCATGTTGTGGCGCGGGAAGTTGTTCCACAGAGGTCTATAACATCATGTCTGATGACTACACCACTTTGGAGGGTTATAATCCAGATGCTGATTTAGGTCTGGGTTGCGGCTTACCCACCCAATTTGCCAAAATTAAAAAAGGAGATACTGTTATCGATTTGGGAAGTGGTGCCGGAAACGATTGCTTTGTCGCAAGGGTGGAAACTGGGGAAAGCGGAAAGGTGATCGGTATTGATTTTACTCCAACCATGATCGACAAAGCTCGAGCGAATGCTGAGAAATTGGGAATGAACAATGTGGAATTCCGATTGGGTGATATTGAAAACATGCCCGTAAATTCTGAAGTGGCCGATGTGATTGTGAGCAATTGTGTACTGAATCTCGTGCCGAATAAAAAGGCTGTATTTCAGGATATATTCCGAGTATTGAAAGCAGGGGGACACTTTAGTATTTCAGATATTGTATTGACTGGCGAACTTCCTGAAAAAATAAAATCGGCTGCCGAAATGTATGCCGGCTGTGTTGCCAGCGCTATCGATAAACAAGAATATCTGGCCTACATTAAGGATGCCGGTTTTAAAAACATCACCCTTCAAAAGGAAAAGGCCATTATTGTTCCAGACGACATCCTAAAAGATTATTTAAACGAAACAGAAATAGCCACATACAAAAGTGGCCCTACTGTAATCTATAGCATCACCGTTTATGCCGAAAAGCCTTCGGGCTGTTCTCCCAACAGTGGTTGTTGTTAATTTTACCCACTACAGAACGCCATCGGGAAATGGATTTTCTATAAGACTACTCCAATTCCTCCTCACTGCGAAGCGCCTTTGGTTTTAGATCCACAGGCTGTCCATTTTCATTGGTGTTGTTAGTGGATTGATCCAGGTCCTCTGTTTTCCTATTAAAGAGTTTGCGCAACAACTCGTGAAAGGTGTTGAAATCCACAGAGTAAGAAATCCCTGCGCCTTGTTCAAATATCTGGTCTTCCCCAATAAATTGAAGATCGGCCTGCCTGTTAAAGAACTTCATCCGGAGGCTTCCATCTTCATTCATCAACCATTGTACTTCCACATCGCCAGCCACAGAGGTTTCGGTAGCGCCTCCCACAGGCACCCCTACTTTTCCATTGATCAAAATGCGTTCATTTATTTGGGTGCTCAGGGTAATCCCAAAACGGTCTGCCGTTTCTTGGTCCGGGGTACTGCTCCCCACGGAATAATCCAGCCCCACCCTAAACTTGCCATCTTGGTCGGCAAAAAGACTGTTGACCAACCCAGATACCCTATCGGCAACAGTGCCTGCAAAAGCGTTTGTTCCCGCATAATTGTCATTGACAAAGGAATTGGAGGCCAGCAAAAACAAAGCTTGGTTCTGCCTCTGTTCCTCCGTCTGCAATTTAAATTGCAACTCGCTTTTTAAAGTGGAGCTCACCCGGGGGAATTCAATGCGAAAGTTGAGCTCAGGCTGCTCCAATTGATCTTTTAAATCTACATATACGTCAACGGGTATCTTTCTGTTAATAGTGGGGTTATCCAATAAAACCGAAGGGTTTGCCTCGGTGTGGTAGAGTGCGCTCAATTCGAGATTTGCCTTTTCAGGAGCCCCGTCCCAGACTATATTTCCCCCTGGAACCACCTCTATATTTCGTTGTATGATGCCTCCATATCTAAAATCAAACTGTCCCTCGAAGACCACGAAGTCACCGTACATTAAAAATTTACCCGCCGTGTCTATCCGTAAAAGTAACGTTCCGCTCCCGCGACCTTTTAGCCGTGAATTGTTCACCTGATCCACCACCACTTCTACCTCAGCATTTTTGTTTATGTTGAGATCAAACTCCAAGGTCATCTTTTTAATTTCGGTAGACACCTGGGTTTCTCCTTTGATACGGGCCTTTTTCTCTTCCGGAGAGAGGAAATGGACAAATGAATCGTCACTGATGGACTCCGTTTCACTGATGGGAATCTTAAATGTCGTTCCTTTTTCTGTAGTGGCCTCTGCCCTTATCACAAGCTCATCCACCGGCCCCCTCATGGTTACAAATCCGCTGATAAAGGCAGTGCCATAATACAGGGCATCCTCTTCTTCTGGCGTATCCAATACCAAGAGTTTATCCCTTGCATCTATGCGCAGGTCCAGCTCCCAATTCCGGAAATTGCTATAGGTGGCATTTCCGGAAAGGATCCCCTTCGATCCATATTTTGTGTCTGTAATCGTCGTATTTCCTATTCGGAGCATATTTTTGGTAGCGATTATCTCGGTATTGTTTTCTATATCGAAATCGGTATTCAGATAAGGTACTTTTAGGCCGCTATTCTCCAGATTGAACCTTCCCCTAACCTCTGGGGACTTATAGTTCCCTGATACAATGGCACTTCCCGAAATCAGCCCCCGAATATCAGAGATTACCTCTCCCCCAAAAGGACTAAATGCCTGGAGATTAAACTGGTTTAAGTCCACATCCACTTGAATTTGAGGGTTTTTGGGGGCTACATCTATCCTACCAATTGCATTGATGGATTTTACATCGTTGTTAACCAGCGTAATATCCACATTGTATTTGGTGAGATCTCGGTTGCCTTCAATGTTTAGGTTTAAGTCTCCAAATGGGATTTCATTGATGATTACGTTATCGATGGTCACCGCCGAATTGGGATAATAAGCCCCATCCTTTTGCAGAAAGTCAAACTTTCCGTTTATATTTCCATGAAGGCGGAGGCTGTCAATATCGGGTGTAATATGGCCGATATTAACATCCTTGAAACGAAGTTTTAAATCCTTATAAGTAGAATCGCGAAGGGTTCCAGCCATCTGAATCAATTCATTCTTATGGCTAAGCACCAGGGAATCTATTCGAACTTCCGTGAAATTATCGTCGAAGACCACTTTGTTCAGGCGGTTATTGTGCTCATTTAAGTACCATACATTTTTCTTATAGGTAATATCTGATTTTTTTACCCCAATCACCGATTTGCCCATGGGATTGATGGTGTGGTAAAGGGACAGGTTAAACAGATCTTCTTTCTTTTCCCCTCCCTTAAACTCGGCCCGAACGTACATTGTATCGTTCAGGGTTTTGTTGATTATGTTTATATCTTTAATGTCATAAAAGCCCGCATCAACCGAGTCGGCAGCAATATAGGTGTTGAAAAGCGGATTGTCATTGTCCACTTGAACGTTGAGCTTGCCAATATAATTCCCAAAGAGAAGGATTTCGGGAGATCGAAAGTCCAATTCAAATTTAGATTCATCAGAGAGAACCGAGCCTTTGATGCGGGTATTGTCACCCAGCTTTAACTGGGGAACAAATACGTCAACAATTTTATTGTAGACCACAAATTCATAATTGATATATTGGTTGGTGGTCACTTCGCGCGGAATGTAGTTGGCGTAAATACTGGCAATTCCATTTTGAAACAGGTTTGGAATATCCTCGATCAAAAATTCGCCAGTGATTTTGCCGGTAATGATATCGGGAGAATTGATTTCAATGGTGCGCACCTTTCCCGCAAAAGAAGACTCCACTGTAAAATCGTCGAAGTAATAATCATCGCGTTCGTTCTGGTAGAAGGTCTGGCTAAAGTTTATGGTGCCTACCACGTCATCGATGGTGTTTCCTTCCATATTCACAGATATATTGCCCGTAAAGACCGAGATACTATCGCGTTTTACCAAATTCAATTTATTTAATTCGGCAAATTCCACTTCGGCATCAAAATCAAATTGATTTTTTTCTGAGGAAGCATCAATAAGTCCCTTAAATTCCATTTTAAGATTAGGATCTGCAATGCTCAATTCTCCATTGAAAAGCGGATTTTTTAAGGTACCCGAAACTTCAATATTTTGATAGTTGTATCCTTCAAATCCGAAGGAGGAGATAGCCCCTGTTATTTCGGTATTCACCGTATTTTTGCTGAAGCCACGGCCGTCAAAGTTTAAATTCCCTGAAACCTTTCCCAAAGAAGTGGTCTTTGATATTTTTCCCAAGTTAAACTCTTTCAGCACCACATTTCCCTTATAATTGGCGTGTTCGATGTTGTGGATATTACCCATTTTCAAATCGACATTTGCCTGTCCTATCCCACTGTGCAATACACTTTTTGTAATTAATTCATCCCCGGCCATAGAAGTGTTCCCATTGTAATTAAAAGTGCTCAGTTCTTTTAGTTCCACTGGGATTACATCCCCTAAAATCACTGGCATAAACCTTCTTAAATCATAATAATTGGTTGTGATATTATGGTTTTTTGCAATAAGGGAAAAGGGATTGTCTGTGTGGAGAATGTTCTTAAAAGAAAAATCTCCCCTGATGTGAGTTTCGCCCGTGGCGAGTTTTACGTCAGTGGCTGAAAAGTCGTTTAAGGTTCCTTTCAGTTCTACGTTCAATAAGATCAATTGGTCTGGTCCAAATTCATTGTAAAAAGCGTTTAAATCGTTGGTAGAAACCTCAGAATCTGTCAAATGGGCAGTAATCACCACCTCATTTTCAAAATTGGCCATTCCATTTTTGGAAAAATCCAAGTCTATCTCTCCGATAAGCTTTGAATTGGGAGTTTCAAGATTCATATTTTTCAGGGTAATGTTTGTAGCGGTATATGAAAAATCGGTCTGCAGGTCCTTCACGACTATCCCGTCAACCATGACCGTTGACAGATTCTTGATGTCGGCGTGTATGTCTGGGCCATTTATCCTAAAGTTTTTGGCAAAAGTATTCACATTGTTGAAGGCGACAATTTCTGGATTCTCATGATTTTCATCGGTAATCCTGATGGTGGTATTTTTTACCTTCACACTGTTGCCAAACAGCGAAAACGGCGATGTGGACTCTTCTCCGGTATCCAACTTATCAGCAAAAATGGAGAGGTTGTCTTCGTCTTCGCCTTTATAAGTCTTTACGTAAAGCTTTGCGTGATCCAGAAAGATGTTTCCAAACCCCAAATCACCTTGAACCAAATTGGTGAAACTGATGATATTTGTCTGCAGTTGTTTGCTATAAATTAAAGTATCTTGATGGTGGTCGGCAATATACACTCCGCGTATATCGACTTCCCCCTTCCAGTTTAGGCCCAGACGTTTGATGTGGATGTCGGTACCAAAGGTTTCATTGAGATTATCAGTGACCTTACCGGCCGCCCAAGTTTGTACGGAGGGAATAGAGAACACGATGATCAAAAGAATCATCAGCAATACAAGGATTGCAAAGAACCAAACTATTATTTTGCGAAGTTTTTTGATACGCTATTATTGTTTTAAATTTACCTCCTTAACAAACCCCCGTTTTGGCTCAAAAAAACTGTTATATTCTCGGCATAGAATCCTCCTGTGATGATACCGCGGCCGCTGTGATCAACAACGGAGAAATACTCAGCAATGTTGTTGCAACCCAAGCAATTCACGAACAATATGGCGGTGTAGTTCCCGAACTGGCGTCAAGGGCCCATCAACAAAACATTGTCCCAGTGGTACACCAAGCCCTAAACATGGCAAATATCGATAAAAATCAGTTATCTGCCATTGCTTTTACCCGTGGACCTGGCTTAATGGGTTCTTTACTTGTAGGCACCTCATTCTCAAAATCCTTAGCCCTGGGATTGGGGATTCCCTTGCTGGATGTGGACCACATGCAGGCGCATATTTTGGCCCATTTTATCAAGGCTGAGGGACAAACCCCTCCTAATTTTCCATTCTTGGCCATGACCATTAGCGGTGGGCATACCCAAATTGTCAAGGTTACCGATTATTTTGAAATGGAGGTAATAGGACAAACTATCGATGATGCCGTTGGCGAGGCGTTTGATAAAAGTGCAAAAATACTGGGTCTATCCTATCCCGGGGGACCTTTGCTTGACAGGTATGCCCAAAAGGGAAATCCCAAAGCTTTTAAATTCCCTAAACCAAAAGTGGGCCCCTTGGATTTTAGTTTTAGCGGCCTAAAGACTTCCGTACTCTATTTTGTTGAAAAGGAAAAGAGTAAAAATCCAGATTTCATCACAGAGAATATGGAGGATATTTGTGCGAGCATCCAATTCACCATCGTGGACTACCTTATGGACAAGTTAAAAAATGCGGTAAAAAAGACCGGGATTAAGGAAATTGCCATCGGAGGTGGAGTTTCGGCTAATAGCGGCATTAGAAAGGCACTACGAGAGGCGGAAAAAAAGTATGGATGGAAAACGCATGTGCCAAAATTTGAGTTCTGTACCGATAATGCTGCAATGATCGCCATGGTAGGTGAATTGAAGTACAAGCAGGGAGACTTTGCCAAAAACAACGTGATAGCCTCTGCGCGAATGAAGTTTTGAAAGTCTGGATGGCAGGCCTTATAGGATCGAGAGGAAAAATAATATTCCAAGAAATAAGGTTTGTTGCAACGTCCAAAAGCAAATCGAAAACCATATAGATGCAACTTTTTTTTAATCCCAGTATTTCCAAGACGGATAACGAAATTACATTCGACAAGGAGGAAACCCGTCATATTTTAAAGGTATTACGAAGGAAACAGGGCGATTTTGTAACGATAACAGATGGGAAAGGTTCCTTATTCCTCGCCGAAATAACAAGTACAAATCCCAAGAAATGTAGGGTGAAGATTCTTTCTGAAGAAACCCAGCGCCCACTCCCCTACCGATTGCATTTGGTAGTGGCCCCTACAAAATTGAACGATCGCTATGAATGGTTTCTTGAAAAAGCAACGGAAATCGGGGTTTCAGAGATAACTCCTATTGTTTGTGACCACAGCGAGCGAAAAGTCATCAAGAAAGAACGCTATGAAAAGATCATTCAAAGTGCGATGAAACAATCGTTGAAAGCCTATTTGCCTGTCCTCCACGATGCAATTTCCTTTAAGGACTTTCTTTCGCTGGAGAATAATTTCAACGAAATAAAATGTATAGCCCACTGTGAAGAGACCGATAAAAAATCGTTGAAATCGATATTGCTTCCGAAAAAAACGGTCACAATTCTAATTGGGCCTGAAGGTGATTTTTCTTCTGAAGAAATAAAACTTGCAAGAGAAGCGGGATATATTCCCGTCTCCTTGGGAGAAACCCGGCTTCGAACCGAGACTGCAGCAGTTGTGGCATGCCATAGCGCGGCTTTTATAAATGAATGATATACCTGAAATGTTTTAATATCTGGGTAGGATGAAGCTTTTTTTAAACGGATCTATATCTCCCTGATTTCGTACTTTTGGACATTATGCGGACTAAACTTTTATTTATATTATTTTTCTCCTTTTTAGGAACGGCCATTTCCCAAGAAATTGCCCTGTTGCATTACGGCGGTGGCGGTGATTGGTACGCAAATCCAACCTCCCTTCCAAACCTGATCAAATTTTGTAATCAGCATATCGATACTGCCATCAATGAAAAACCCGAAACCGTAACACCGGGAAGTGTAGATATTTTTGATTACCCCTTTCTTCATATGACGGGCCATGGGAACGTTTACTTTTCTCCCGAGGAAGTGGAGAACCTCCGCAATTATTTGATCAGTGGTGGGTTTCTTCATATTGACGACAATTATGGGATGGATCAATACGTCCGTAAGGAGATCACCAAGATTTTTCCCGATAAGGAATTAAAAGAATTGGCTGCGAACCATCCCATCTTCCGTGCCGCCTTTAAATTTCCAAATGGTCTGCCTAAAATCCACGAACACGACGGTCTTCCCCCACAGGCCTTTGGGATTTATGAAAATGGACGGTTGGTATTGCTGTACACTTATGAAACCGACCTGGGTGATGGCTGGGAAAACCCCGAGGTGCACAACGATCCCCCCGAGGTGCGTTTAAAGGCATTACAAATGGGCGCCAATATTATTAAATACGTCTTTGAGAATTGATTCACGGCTTCTGTTGGAGGCTATTCCTTAACATAACTTTGAATTTTAGTACTGAGGAATATATTATATTTACCACGTGAACACCACTTCAAAAGCTATTTCTTTGGGCATATTGAAGGCACTGGCCGTTGTGGCCGGTGTTGTTATTTTATTGTGGTTTCTTTACAAAATAAGTTCCCTCATTCTCTTTATTGGAATTGCACTTGTGCTTTCACTAATTGGGCGCCCCGTAGTGATGTTTTTAAAACACAGGCTAAAAATGGGCAACACGTTGGCGTCCTTGCTTACCCTACTTCTTATTCTAGGGACCTTTTCGCTTTTGCTCAGTATTTTTATTCCAGTGCTCATTGACCAGGGCAAGCATATTTCCAAGATTGATTTTGAACAAGTAAAACGGGACCTGAACGAACTGAACATACAGGCCAGTGATTATTTGGGAGTGGACCATTTTCAGTTAATAGAAGCAGTTAAGCGGACTTCTTATGTGCAAAATTTCAATGTTAAATTTATCCCCAGTTTTATCGATGTTTTCTTTGGAAGCATAGGCGTTACCATCGTGGGTGTTTTTTCCGTCTTGTTTATACTGTTTTTTGTCCTTAAGGACGATAGCCTTGTAGGGCGTTCGGTTTTAGCCTTTTCTCAAAGAGGGGACGAAGTAAAGTTTAAACGGATACTGATAAAGATTGAAGAATTGCTCTCCAGATATTTTATTGGACTGCTACTCCAAATTCTGATCCTTACTCTCTTTTATTCGGTATTGCTGCTTTATTTAGACGTTAAAGACGCCATCGCGGTGGCACTGATATGTGCTTTTTTAAATATTGTGCCCTATCTGGGCCCTCTTATTGGCTGGGTGCTAATGTTACTGGTAATCGTTTCAAATAACTTGGGCGCAGATTTTTCCACCGGCCTGTTGCCCTTGCTCTTGATTGCTTCGGCAGGATATGGGCTGGCGCAATTGTTTGACAACCTGATAACGCAACCCGTTGTTTTTGGCCGCAGTGTACGCTCCCATCCCTTAGAGATCTTTATGGTAATATTGATAGGGGGATATTTATTTGGAATTCCAGGAATGATCCTGGCGGTGCCCACCTATACGAGTTTGAAGGTAATTGCCAAGGAATTCCTTTCTGAATATAAAATTGTGGACCGCTTGACCCGAAATCTTTAAAATTTGTTCAATCCCGCCCTATTAAAAACCGAAGCACAGGAGTTTATCGAAAATTTTAAAGGAGACATCCCTAAACTCGCCTTTGCCGGAAGTCCTTTTGAAGGTATTTCGGTACAGGAGCTAATCCAGCAAATAGAAGGAAAACGTAAAACCGCCAAGAAACTTCCCACTTGGTCCAGGACCCGTGGCATTGTATTTCCACCAAAATTAAATTTGGAGCAGACATCTTCCGAACTCACCGGCCAATACAAGGCATCGCTTGTCAGTGGCCGAACTCTTGCAGATATCACAGGAGGTTACGGGGTGGACAGCTATTTCTTTTCCGAAAGATATAATTCGGTACATCATTTTGAGCTGGACCGAGAATTGTCTGGAATTGCGGCGCACAATTTCTCGGTTTTGGGCAAGAAAAACATCCATTGTTTTCAGGAAAATGGGTTGGACGGGATTAAAGGAAGAAAGTACGATGCCATCTATGCCGACCCTTCCCGTAGGCATCAAACAAAGGGAAAAATTTTTTATCTCCAGGACTGTGAACCCAATGTTGTCGCCAACCTTTCCACCCTCTTAAGCCAGTGCGATCTATTTTTGTTAAAGACCTCCCCAATGTTAGACATATCAATAGGTATAGAAGAGTTGGAAAATGTTTCCCAGATCCATATTGTAGCCGTTGACAATGAAGTAAAAGAATTGCTGTGGCTGTTACAGAAGAAAGAAGTCCCATCGGCTATCCAGACAAGGACGATCAACATCAGCAAAGCTAAAACGGAAAAGCTGGAATTTGAGTGGGGGAAAACCGGAAATGCATTGTATAATCAGCCGCAAAAATACTTATATGAACCCAACGCCGCCATTTTAAAAAGCGGTGCCTTTGATTGGGTCTCAGAAAAATTCGGCCTCTATAAACTTCATCAGAACACCCACTTATACACCAGCGACAGTTTGATTGATTTTCCCGGAAGACGTTTTTTAATTGAAAAAACAGTCCCATACTCCAAAGCGGAGATGCGAAAGGCTCTTACTTTTAAAAAAGCAAATATCACAACCAGAAATTTCCCTGAATCTGTAGAAGTGCTCCGAAAAAAATGGAAGCTCGCTGATGGGGGTGAAACTTATCTCTTTTTCACCACCATAACCACAGGGAAACAGATGCTGATTTGCTTAAAAGTTTAAACCTATTGGAGTCTGCTTAAATAAACTTATTTCCTACAGTGGGTTCGTGAAAACAGAAATTATTGCGCCTTCCATGCGCTTTGTGAATTTCGATTTTTTTGCTTAGATTAGGATTGTGTCAATAGGAATAGATTTGATTTTTTGGTTTAGTTGAATTTTATTGAATCTTAAATCTCAGTACATCCATCTCATTTCACAGGCTTTACAAATATTGTACAAAAAAGCCCATTTTTTGTTTGCGTTATAACAATTGAAAACTTACATTTGCAACCGCATTTTAGGATGACACGTTCATAAAAATTGGAGAGGTGCCGGAGTGGTAACGGAGCAGATTGCTAATCTGTCGACGGGCAACCGTCGCCAGGGTTCGAATCCCTGTCTCTCCGCATTCTTAAGTTCTCAATAGAGCTTAAGTAAAGTGAACATTGCCATTACGATTGTTCACGAGGCGTAGCGTAGCCCGTTTATCCTGTCCTGAACTTGTTTCGGGAAGGTTGAGGATAACAAACCGCAAGAAGTTGAAAGTACTTCGGGGTGTAGCGTAGCCCGGTTATCGCGCCTGCTTTGGGAGCAGGAGGTCGCAGGTTCGAATCCTGCCACCCCGACAAAAAGCCGGACAATTAAAATTGTTCGGCTTTTTTGATTTAATCGACCCCTTGGGGCAGCAGGAAAGAGACCGATTTAAAATCCGAAGGGTCAAAGAGAGGTTTTATTACAATAATGGTCGCATAGCTCAGCTGGATAGAGCACCTGCCTTCTAAGCAGGCGGTCGAAGGTTCGAATCCTTCTGCGATCACTTGAAAATAAAGCACTTACAAAAAGTTTTTGTAGGTGCTTTTTGCTTTTGTAACACATCTGTAACACAAAATCAATTTAAGGGGTATATTTAAGCCAAATTGTCGGCCATAAAACAAGAGGGTTTCCGTACTGGTTACCCTCTTTTTTTGAATTGACGAAAAATATAAGTTTTTTACGTTATCGTCATCCCCGTAATCGGTTCTAAATGTATGGCGTGTTCCGTCCTTTGGTTCGGCTTGCCCTCTATTTGCTCCATAATCATTTTGATGGCTTTGATACTGTCCGAACCGTTACGGCTCATCGCCCATTCCAGTAATTTGATGGCCAATGTTTCACTTTTCGCCAAACGGATGGTAACATCGCCATTGTCGTAGATATGAAGCACATTTTCGGCTTTGATGGTTATTTCCCCATTTGCTTCAAGTATCTGCTTCAAGTCCTTTTTTATCGAAGCTGGTCGCCCCTCACGGTTTATATTTTCAGGGTTTTTGTCGAAACCGTTGGTATTGCGCTTGTCGCCAAAATTATCTATCTGTTCCATAGCTATCTATTTACACGGGTTAGTTTCTTTACATTCTCCAGTCTTTGCCTTTGGGTAAGGGCGTGGCTTATGGATCGTGGCTTTACTTTTCCATCGGCAAAGAAAACAGTATCTATTTCGCTGTTTTCATAACCTTCACGGGAATTGAATGAAAATTGCGCCCGGTCAAGTAAGGTTCTAACATTCTTTTGCGCTTCCAGTAGTCCGTTAAGTGCATCGTACAAGGTTCTTTCCGCTTCGGTTTCCAAATAGACCCGGCAATGGTTTTCCAAAATGGTTTCTTCCGCCTTGTCGTCAACGTAAAAAGTTTGGGTATTGTTACCATAGGCTATCATTCCAAAATCCAGCGTGGGGCGTGGTTTAAACCCGTACACTTTCGGTACATACGCCCTCGCATCATTAACGGCCTGTTTGAATTTTAAAAACAGTTGCTTGCTATTATCCAAAAGGTTTTCCCTTATGGCCTTTGATGTTATACCGGATTTGTCCAGCTGTTGCGCCAAGGCTTCGTTAAAATCAATCTCAATAGGGTTTATTCCCTTGGTTTTGATTGTTTCCATCACTTGTGCGGAAAATTCGCCAATCTCCAACTTTTCAAATGCGGTTTGCATCTTGTTGAGGTAAGGGCGGAAACCCTCCAGATCGTTCAGGATTTGCCCAAACAGTTCTTTATCTTCAAAAATCAATTCTCTTTTCATCGTGATGCGTTTTTAATAATGTTATCCAATTCGTTTTCCTTTTCCTGTTGGTCGCCTTCCAATTTTCTTAACTCGGCTTCCCTTTGGGCTATTTCAGCCCGCAATGTTTCAATCCTGTTTTGCATTTTTTAAAAATTTAAGTGTTAATAATTGAGTTGTTTTTGAGTAGCATCCTATTCTGAATCAATTAATTTCTTTTTTAATTCAAGTATGCGTGCTTCCCGTTGTTCCGGTGTGAGGGCTTTTATTTGCTCTATCCCCAAATAGCCCTTTATTTCCGTTCGCTGAAGTTTGGGAATTATGAAATCCGAAAATTTTATAACAATTTCCAAGGCCTTTTCTGGGTTTTCCCTTGCTACTTCATTTAACCATTTTGAAAGTTCAGGAAGCTTTGAGCTTACCAGCTCATTGAACGCTTCTCTAATCTCGGAGGTGGTTTTGTTTGGTGTTCCCGCTTTGCGCCCTCCTGTTTTCTCTCTTTTCATATCTCTATTATTATCTACTTTAGAAAACATTATTTATAATTAACTAATTCTATTCTGTCATCTACCAACAAGGCCGAAGACTTTATAGTGGGATAAAATTCTTTGGCTATCGCTCCGAAAACTTCCTTTTTATTTGGGTTCTCGGTGGTCGCTTTTTCTATTTCATACTTTAAAGTTTCTGGTATCTCGTAAAAATCCATATCTGACATATTATGTTTAATATCTTAAAGTTATTAAATTGTACCGTTATAATCAATTTTCTCTATTATTATTTTTCAATAGTTGTTAACACTTTTGTGTTGATATACAGGGTTATTTTCTTACTCGAAAATGGTAGCACTTTTGTTTTTGTTCCTCTAAGGAAATTAAAAAGTAAACTTGCTACCGTTAACCCTTGTATTTATAGGCGTTTCCATCGTTTTTATACAAACTTTTTAATCGTCAAAAACTTTGTAAAAAACTGCTATTTTTCAGCCGTAATTTTGAAAGATCGAACCTTTGTATTTTCAGTCAATTTAAATCCATCTGGCAGGTTATCGACTATCAAATCAATAAGATAAAAACT
>JACDJA010000824.1_pt1 | contig 31052 bp, 27 predicted proteins | sample 7449241 | NCBI WGS metagenome assembly JACDJA01 (sample SAMN14253289, study PRJNA609438) | sludge metagenome | isolation source: initial anaerobic sludge | collected 2018-12-20 | reverse complement strand
GCCGGAAGGCGCGCAACCCGAGCCGGAAGGCGCGCAACCCGAGCCGGAAGGCGCGCAACCTTACCCGATTTTCGCCGCCTCGTGCGACGCGTTCGCGCTACACGAACCCGCGGATCGCCTCGGCGGCCACGAGCGCGACGGCGAGCAGCGCCAGCACCGCGAGCCAGCGCCGCATCTGGCGCTGTTCGCGCACCAGCGCCTCGAGCGCGTGGCCGAGCGGATCGGCTTTCGGATGGGCCTGGCGTGCGAGTGCCTGGTGAGCCAGGCGCGGCAGCTCGGGCAGCATCCGGCTCCAGTGCGTCGCCTCGACGCGCACCCGCTCGAGCAGCCCGACCAGGCCGATCTGCTCCTGCATCCAGCGTTCGAGAATCGGCTTGGCGGTGACCCAGAGATCGAGCTCGGGGTCGAGCTGGCGGCCGAGCCCCTCGATGTTCAACAGCGTCTTCTGCAGCAGCACGAGCTGCGGCTGGATCTCGACGTTGAAGCGGCGCGATGCCTGGAACAGCCGCAGCAGCACGAGCCCGAGCGAAATCTCCCGCAGCGGTCGATCGAAGAACGGCTCGCAGCACGCGCGCACCGCGCCGGCCAGTTCCTCGACGCGCGTGTCGGGCGGCACCCAGCCCGACTCGACGTGCAGCTCGGCCACGCGCCGGTAGTCGCGCCGGAAGAACGCGAGGAAGTTCTGTGCGAGGTAGTCCTTGTCGAACTCGGAGAGCGTGCCGACGATGCCGAAGTCGAGCGCGATGTAGCGGTTGAAGTCCTCGCCCTCCGCGCCGACGAGGATGTTGCCCGGATGCATGTCGGCATGGAAGAAGCCGTGGCGGAACACCTGCGTGAAGAAGATCTCGACGCCCTCGCGCGACAGCCGTTTCAGGTCGATGCCGGCCTCGCGCATGCGCTCGATCTGGCTGATCGGGATGCCGCGCATGCGCTCCATCGTCAGTACGTTGGTGGCGCACCAGTCCCAGTGGATCTCGGGCACGCGCAGCAGGCGCGAGCCCTCGAAGTTGCGTCGCAGCTGGTTGGCGTTCGCGCCTTCGCGGATCAGGTCGAGCTCGTCGTGCAGGTAGTTGTCGAACTCGTCGATGACGTCGAGCGGGCGCAGGCGGCGAGCGTCGGCCGAGACGCGAACGAGCAGGCCGCCGGCGGTGCGCAGCAGTTCGAGGTCGCGGCCGATGACCCCGGCCATTCCCGGGCGCACGACCTTGACGGCGACCTCGCGCCCGTCCTTCAGCCGCGCGAGGTGTACCTGCGCGATCGATGCCGACGCGATCGGCTCGCGCTCGAAGACGTCGAACAACTCGTCGATCGGACGGCGCAGTCCGCGCTCGATCTCGCGCACGGCGAGCGCACCGGGGAAGGGCGGAACGCGGTCCTGCAGCAGCGCGAGCTCGTCGGCGATGTCGGCGCTGAGCAGGTCCCTGCGCGTGGAAAGCACCTGCCCGAACTTCACGAAGATCGGGCCCAGGCTCTCGAGCGCCAGTCGCAGTCGCGCACCGGCCGGCGCATCGAGCCGGCGCCCGAAGCGCAGCACGCGCCCGGCCGTCACCAGCCATCGCGACCCGGTCGTGGCCGCAGCGCCGGAGACCGCGATCTCGTCGAGTCCGTAGCGCCAGGCGACGAAGAGAATCCGGATGAGTCGGGTGATGCGCAAGGCGGGCGGAGGAGTCCGGAGGAGGGCGGCCGCGACCGGCTCGAACGCGACATTCTATCCACGCGGCACGACGCAGCGCCGTGCACGCGCTTCGCCCGTCGCTTCAGCCCGCCGAGCGGTCGCCGCGGCCTTCTTCGGCACTGCGACCGGCTGCGCGCAGCTCCTGGCTGCGCTCGAACAGCCGCGTGAGCACCCGGTCGAGCGTCTCGCGCTCGCGCGCATCGAGCACGTCGAGGAACCACGCCTCCATGCGGCGCACCTCGGGAATGATCGAACGGCACAGCGACGTGCCCTTCTTCGTGAGGAACAGGACGAGACGGCGCCGGTCGCGCGGATCTTCGCTGGCCGCCACGAGGTCGAGCTCGACGAGACGGCGCTGTGCCCGGCTCACGCGCGCCTTGTCCATGCTGGTGTGCTCGACCACTTCGTTCGGCGCCGTCGGGCCGTGCGCGTGCAGCGCCATCAGGATCCGCCATTCGGGAATCTGGATGCCGAAGCGTTCCTCGAAGAGCGCGCCGATCGACTGGCTCAGCCGGTTGGCCACCACCGCGAGCTTGTAGGGGATGAACTCGTGCAGCCACAGCGCGTCGCCGTCGCTGGGCATCGCCTGCGCGACGTTGCGGCGCATTCGCGTTGCGGCAGGCTTGCGCCCGCTGCCGCCGGAGGCGCTCATTCGGTTGCGACGGCCGGCGCGATCGGCGCGCCGACGGACGTCGCCGCCGGAAGGGGCGTGGCGCGGAAGGGATTGCGCCGCTGCACCGCGAGCGTCCAGAACAGCGCGAACGCACACGTGATGCCGAGCATCCAGGCAACGTTGCGGTAGATCGGACCGGCGAGTTCGGGCGTGGGCGAGATGTTCAGGAAAACGTATGCCATTCCGAGGATGCCCAGCAGTTGCGGCAGCGGGAACCACGGCGATCGGAACGGGCGCGGCGTGCCGGGCAAGCGATAGCGAAGAACGATGAGATCGACGTGCACGATGATATACGCGATCAGCCAGCAGCCGGCGGCAGCCACCGTGAGCGACAGGATCGAGCCTGCGTCCATGCCGAGCGGCAAGCGAACGGCGGCGATCGCCAGCGCGAGCGCGATCAGGGCGGGCGCCGGCGCGCCGGCGCGGTTCTCGCGGGCCAGGACGCCGGGCAACTGGCCGCTCTGCGCCATTCCCTGCACCATCCGCGAGACGCTCGCCAGCACGGTGTTCAGCAGCGTTGCGCTGCCCAGGATCGCGAGCAGCGCGAACCAGATTCGCGCCGGCGCACCGAAGATCGACTGCGCGAGCTCGACGTGCGGCGTGGCCGAACCGAGCGCCTGCGGCGTGAGCATCGCGATGCCGGCCATGCAGTACATGCCGTAGGCGATGACGATCAGCACGAGCCCGATGAACATCGCGCGCGGAACGTCGCGTCGCGGGTTGCGGGCTTCGCCGATCATCGGGCAGACGAACTCGAGTCCGACCAGTCCCCAGATCGCGAGTGCGACCAGCGACAGCGCCGCGCCCGGCACGAACGGCTGCTCGGTGAACACCGCGCCGAGGTTCCCGCTGAATGCGCCGGTGAAGCCGATGACGAGAATGCCGACGAACATGGTCGTGACCAGCGCCGTCTGCAGCCGCGCGAACATGTCGATGCCGCGCAGGTTCAGCAGGCAGAACAGCGCGAGCAGCAGCAGGCTCGGCTGGCCGACCGTCGCGGCGAGTTCCGGCGCGAGCTGTCCGACGAGCGCGTCGACGAGGATCAGTTCGGCCGGGATGCCGAGCATCGCCACCGCGACGTAGCCCGACAGCGCCGCGATGATCGCCGGCCCCGGCCCGATCGCCGCCTGCGTGTACGCCCCCACGGAGCCGGCGCGCGGCAGCATCAGCGAAAGTTCGGCGAACGAGAGCACGTAGCTCAGCGCGAGCAGCGCGGCGAGCCCGATGGCGACGAGGTAGTTGACCGCGCCGAGCCCCGCGCCGTTGAGCATGCTGATCATCGTGCTCTGCACGACGACGACGCCGACGGCGGTGGCGACGAGCGCCGGCAGCCGCAGGCCGCCGCGAGGGGCGTTCGGGAGTTCGATGGCCATGGAGTCTCCTGTCGGGCGGGGCGTTTCGGACGAACGCTTCGACCTGCGTTCTACCATCCGATCGTTGTCGTCGCAACAGATTTTCGAGACGTCTTCGTCGGCAAGCGATCGGACCGCGCATCCCCGGGATGCTCCCTGCTCGCCGCGTGAGCGGAACCATTCTCGATCCGGGAGTCCAGACGATTCGTTTCGTTGACAACCAATTGCCCGCTGCTGCACACTCGGGCGCCATTCCAGCAGCGAGGACGACGTGAGCGAGATGCAGAGCGTGGCCGCGGCGGCGCGGCCCCGATCGGGGGCCGTCGACGCGACTCAGGCGCGCCGATTCGATGCGCTGCTGCTCGACTTCGGCAGCGTCGTCACCTTCACCGCCTTCGAGCGGCATCGCGACTCGGAGCGCGCACTCGGTCTTGCGCACGGCACCTTCGGCTGGCTCGGCCCGGTCGACCCGGCCACCGATCCGCTGTGGCGCAGCATGGAACGCGGCGAGATCAGCGAACGCGACTACTGGTCGCAGCGTGCGGCCGAGGTCGGATCGATGGTCGGCCGGCCCGAGTGGACGCCGCTCGACTTCTTCCAGGCGATCCGCGGAGAAGATCCGAATCTCGCGGTGCGCGAGTCGGCGCGAAGAACCGTTGCCGCGGCCCGCGCCGCAGGCCTGCGCGTGGGCATCCTGTCGAACGAGCTCGAGCTGTACTGGGGTCGACCGTTCATGGATCGGCTCGACCTGCTGCGCGACATCGACGTGCTCGTCGACGCGACGCACACGCACATCCTGAAGCCCGATCCGCGCGCGTATGCGCTCGCGCTCGAGGCGCTCGGCGCGAGCCCGCAGCGCGTATTGTTCGTCGACGACCAGCTGCGCAACGTCGAAGGTGCGCGGCGACTGGGCATCGAGGCCGTGCATTTCGACGTCGCCGCGGCCGACGCGTGCTTCGCGTCGGTGCGCAGCCGGCTCGGGCTCGAGCCGCACGAATGCGAGGAGGCAAAGTGAAGCGAAGCGAGACGCTGCGCGCCGACAACGCGCGCTACATGTGGCATCCGATGGCGCACCCGCGCCAGATGCAGGAGCAGCCGCCGATCATCGTCGAGCGCGGAGACGGCGTCTGGATCACCGACGTCGACGGCCATCGCGTGGTCGACGGCGTGGGCGGCCTGTGGAACATCAACCTCGGCTACGGACGCGAGGAGATCAAGCGCGCGATCGTCGAGCAGCTCGACGAGCTCGCGTACTACTCGTGCTTTCGCGGCACGACGCACCCGCGCGCGATCGAGCTGTCGGCCCGGCTCGTGTCGCTGCTGGCGCCCGAGGCAATGTCGCGCGTCGCATTCTCCAGCGGCGGCTCGGACGCGGTCGAGGGTGCGCTGAAGATCGCGCGCCAGTACTGGAAGCTCGTCGGCCAGGCCGACCGCTACAAGTTCATCGCGCTCAAGCAGGGCTACCACGGCGTGCATTTCGGCGGCATGTCGGTCAACGGGAACACTTCGTTTCGCCGCGCCTACGAGCCGCTGCTTCCCGGGTGCTTCCACATCGACACGCCGTGGACGTACCGCAATCCGTACACCGACGATCCGACGCGGCTGGGCGAGATCTGCGCCGAGCTGCTCGATCGCGAGATCCGTTTCCAGGGCCCCGACACGGTGGCCGCCTTCATCGCCGAGCCGGTGCAGGGCGCCGGCGGCGTCGTCGTGCCGCCGCCCAATTTCTGGCCGCTGGTGCGCGAGGTGTGCGACCGGCACGGCGTGCTGCTGATCGCCGACGAAGTCGTCACCGGCTTCGGTCGCACCGGCTCGTGGTTCGGTTCGCGGCTGTGGGGCGTCAAGCCCGACCTGATGTGCCTGGCGAAGGGCATCAACTCGGGCTACGTGCCGCTGGGCGCCACCGCGGTCGGCGAGCGCGTCGCCGCCGCCTTCCTCGGCGACGAGTCGGGCAGCGGCGCGCTGATGCACGGCTACACCTACAGCGGGCATCCGGTGGCGTGCGCATCGGCGCTCGCTGCGCTCGAGATCCTCGAGCGCGAACGGGTCGTCGAGAACGCGCGCGTACAGGGCGAGTATCTGATGTCGCGGCTCGCGCCCTTCGCCGAGCGGTTCGGCTCGGTGGGCGACGTGCGCGGCATCGGCCTGATGGTGTGCGTCGAACTGGTCGCCGACAAGGGCAAGCGCACGCCGCTCGACCGCAAGGCGCCGCTGCCGGCGAAAGTGGCCGAGCACGCGTACCGCAACGGCGCGATGGTCCGTGTCTCCGGCGGCAATCTGATCCTGTCGCCGCCGCTGGTGATCCAGCGCGAGCAGATCGACGTGCTGGTCGATGCGATCGAAGGGGCGCTCGTCGCCTGTTCGGCGTAGTCCGCCGCGCACGGCGCTTGCACGGCGGCGAACGGAACGGGAGATGAAGGCGGGCCTGCAGATCCTCCTCGTCGGCACGGTCGACACCAAGGCCGACGAGTTGCTGTTCATGAAGCGGTGCATCGAGGCCGAAGGCGCCAGCGCGACGCTGATGGATGTGGGCGTTCTCGGCGCCGCCTCGTTTCCGGTCGGGATCGGCAACCGCGAAGTGGCGCAGGCAGCCGGAACGACGATCGAGGAAATCGCGGCGCTCGGCGACGAGAACCTCGCGATGACGAAGATGGCCGAAGGGGCCGTCCGGCTCACGCTCGAGCGATACCGGCGCGGCCAGGTCCACGGTCTCCTGGCGCTCGGCGGAACGATGGGCACCGATCTCGCGCTCGACGTGACGGCGGCCCTGCCGCTGGGCATGCCGAAATTCATCGTCACGACCGTGGCCTATTCGCACCTGATCCCGCCCGAGCGCCTGGCGCCGGACCTGATGATGATCCTGTGGGCCGGCGGCCTGTACGGGTTGAACTCGATCTGCCGATCGATCCTCAGCCAGGCGGCCGGTGCCGTGCTGGGCGCGTGCAGCACGGTCGTGCCGGTGCAGCGGCAGCGTCCGCGCGTCGCGATCAGCTCGCTGGGCAAGTCGTGCCTGAGCTACATGGTGCGGCTCACGCCGGCCCTCGAGCAGCGCGGGTACGAGCCGGTGGTCTTTCACTGCACGGGCATGGGCGGGCGGGCGATGGAGGCGCTGATCGAGCAGGGCGAGTTCGTTGCCGTCTTCGATTTCGCGCAGGCCGAGGTCAGCAACCACCTGCACGGCTCGGTCGTCAGCGCCGGCGCTTCGCGCCTGGAGGCTGCAGGCCGCCGCGGCATTCCGCAACTGGTGGCGCCGGGGGCGAGCGACATGATCGACGTGCAGAGCTGGAAGCCGCTGCAGCCGGCCTATGTCGATCGCGCGTATCACGCGCACAACCGCCTGATCGGCTCCGTGAACTCGACGCCCGAGGAGCGGCGCGCGATCGCTCGCGAGATCGCCGCGAAACTTTCGCGGGCGACCGGTCCGGTGGCGTTCTTCCTGCCGGAACGGGGCATCCACGCCTGGGACCACGAGGGGCAGCCGATGCACGATCCGCGCGTGCATGCCGAGTACGTGGCGGAGTTTCGCCGCCACCTGCGGGCACCCGTCGAGCTCCACGACCTGGATCTGCACATCAACGACGACGCGTTCGTCGACGCGGCACTGGAGGTCTTCGATCGCTGGGTCGTCGAAGGCCGCATCCCGGCTGGCGTGCACCGGTGAGCGAACACGTCGGGAACGTGATCGCCTTCGATACGAACATCCTCGCTCGGTTCTACTGCGACGATCCGGCCGACGCTCAGGCGAAACGCTCAGTTTCGACGATCGTCGCTTCATTCGCCGGGCACGACGCCCGGGGCTCGCTCCGCAGCCCGCGTTGCCCGATGGTTCCTGAAGCAGGGCGCGCGGTCGAAGGCGGGCCGAACTTCGGAGCACTCGCCGAAGTCAGACGGGCAGTCCGCGTGCTGCCCCGGTGACGGCCGGCGCAGGCGGCAACAGTTCCTCGCGCGCCGCCTTCAGCGACGTCGAACGAGTCAGCACGAACCACGCCAGCGGCAGCACGCCGCCGAGCACGAAGACGGCGCCGCCGACGATGCGCGCCCAGGTCAGCGCCTGGAAGAGCGGCCCCTGCACGAACACCTGCGAGCGTGCGTGCCACAGGCCGTTCTCGAGCACGTCCAGCAGTTGCGCGATACCCACCGGGAACAGGTCGAGCACGACCATCCCCATCAGACCGACGTTGATCGACCAGAACACGATGCGCAGCAGCGACGCGTTCCAGCGCGCCGGCTCGACGAGGCTGCGCGCGCAGAAGACGATCATCGCGATCGCGAGGTTGCCGTAGACGCCCATCAGCGCCGCGTGTCCGTGGTTCACCGTGAGATAGGTGCCGTGTTCGTAGTAGTTGACGATCGGCAGGTTGACGAGGAAGCCGAACATGCCGGCGCCGAGGAAATTCCAGAAGTTCACGCCGAGCAGGAAGAGGAAGGCTTCGCGGTGGGCGAACGCGGCGCCGGCGCGCTGCGGCGCGTTGCGGAACTGCCAGGCTTCCAGCGTGAGCAGGATCAGCGGCACCACCTGCAGCGTCGAGAAGACGCTGCCGATCGCCAGCGTGACCACCGGCTTGGCGTTCCAGTAGAAGTTGTGCGAGATGCCGAGCAGCCCGGATCCGAGGAAGAGCAGCGTCGCCAGGTAGACGATGCGCGACGCGGCCGCGTGGTTCACCAGCCGCATCAGCACCATGCAGTACGCGAGCAGCGCCGTGGCGAACACCTCGAAGAAGGCCTCCACCCACATGTGGATCACGGCCCAGCGCCAGAAGTCGGCGACGACGAAGTTCGTCTCGGGGCCCGATACGAAGCCGGAGACGAACAGCAGCAACACGCAGGCCACGCACCAGACGAGCCACTTGGGCAGCGTCCACGCGTCGCCCGTGCGCCAGGTCGGGACGACGGCGCGCGCGAGCACGATGGCCCACAGCGCGATCACGACGAAGAGCATCGCCTGCCACAACCGGCCCTGTTCGACGAACTCCCAACCCTGGCTGCCGAGCCAGTGCCAGTGATCGCCGAGCATCCCGTGCGGCCCGAGCGCGATGCCGGCCAGGCCGCCGACTGCGGTGACGACGAGCAGCACGAACATCGCGTCGACCAGCCGGCGCTGTCCGGCAATCGCGTGCGGGCTGGCGGTGGAGATCACGAAGACGGACGCGCCGATCCAGCACGCGGTGATCCACAGCAGCGCGAGCTGCAGGTGCCAGCCGCGCACGATCGGGATCGGCAGCGTCTGCGCGAGATCGACGCCGAGGACGCGGGTGATGCCGAGAAAATCGTGCACGGTGAGGATGCCGGCGACGATCTGCAGCACGAAGAGCACGACCGCCACGACGAAGAACTTCCACGTCGCGCGCTGCAGTGCGGACGGTGCGGTCACGAGTGGCGAGTGAACGCTCGCCTCGCCGGGAAAATCGGCGAGTCGACGGCGTAGCGCCGGCGCCGTCCGCGTTTCGCGCGGCGACGAGTGCCAGCCCGCGATCCTCGAATAGCGCCCGTACGCGAACAGCACGATTCCCAGCGCGGCGACGAGCGCGAGCACGGCGACCGCGCTCCACAACACGACCTGCGCGCTCGGGCGGTTGCCGGCCAGCTCGTCGTAGGGCCAGTTGTGCGTGTACGAGTAGCTCTCGCCGGGGCGCTCGGCTCCGCACACCCAGGCGCCCCAGAAGAAGAACGCGGCGAGATCGCGCAACTCGGCTTCGTCGGAGATCCAGCCGGCCGGATGGAAGGGTTCGTTGCCTTCGCCGCGAAAGCGCGCGGCGACCTGACGTTCGAGGTCGCGCGCCGCGTAGGCCTGCGCCTCGTCGATGCGCACCGTGTTCGTCGCTGCGTCGTGACGGTTGCGCCGGATCGTGCGCTGCGCGGCAAGAAGCGCCGAATCGTCGTTCGCACCCGGTTCCGACGCGTATCGGTCGCGCATCGCGATCGCCACGCGGTGCAGCGCGTCGGCGGTGAAGTCGGGGCCGCGACCGGCGCCGTCGCCGAAGAAACTGCCGTAGTTCATCAACCCGTACTTCAGGAAGACGGCCTGGCCGCGCCGGATCGCGTCGGCGCCGACCTGCGTCGCACCGCGTTCGTCGACGAAGTCGGGCACGGGCGGCGCGTCGGCGTAGGTGCGAACGCCCATGTAGACCATGCTCAGCGCGCCGATCGCCAGCACGACCGCGAGCGGGATCCACCAGCGGCGCCGGTGCATCACATAGCGGTTCCACAGGCGGCCCATGCTCACCTGCCGCGGGTCGCGACGCTGGCGCCGGCCGCGTCCGTTGCGCTCGCGGCGCCGCGGGCCGGCGCTTCGACCATCCGGCTTGCATCGGCCGTGCAGGCCGCCTGCGTCGTGTCGACGAGCGGCATCATCGGCGGCAGCGCGGGTGTCTCGACCACGAGCGGCTCGTCCATGCTCAGCGCCTCGAGGAAGGCGACGAGGTCGCTCTTTTCCTCGGCGCTCAGCCCCAGCGGCTGCAGCAACGGCGACTTGTTCGGCGCGTCGCCGCCGCCGCGGTCGAAGAACTCGACCACTTCGGGCAGCGTCGCGAAGACGCCGTTGTGCATGTACGGCGCCGTGTAGCGCAGCTCGCGCAGCGACGGCGTGCGAAAGCGGCCGATGTCGGCCGGGTCGCGCGTGCGGTACCAGCGTCCGAGGTCCTCTTCGGCGTCGCGGTACAGCGCGCGCGGCGCGTCGCGCTGCACGTTCTGCCAGCGCACGGCGATCTGCACCAGCGGACTCGAGTCGTAGAGCGACTGGCGCGGGACGCCGAGCGCGTGGTATTGCTGGTCGCTCGCCAGCGAACCGTTGTGGCAGGCGATGCAGCGCGCCTTGCCGGTGAACAGCGCGTAGCCGCGCTGCGCGGCGGGGGTCAGCGCGTGCGCGTCCCCCGCGGCGTAGCGATCGAAAGGCACGCGTCGCGGGTCGGAGACGATCGTGCGCTCGAAGGCGGCGATCGCGCGCCAGGCGTCGTCGAGCTGCGGCCAGTCGGTGCCGAAGACCTCGCGGAAACGATCGACGTACTCCGGAACGAGGCGCAGCCGCATCTCGACGAGTTCGGCCCTTCCGTTGCCCTCCACCGGCGCCTGCATCGCGGCGCGCGCCTGCGTCTCGAGCCGGTCGATCGTGCCGTCCCACATCAGGCGCCCGAAGTGCGCGGCGTTGAGCACAGTGGGGTTGTTTCGCCACAGCCGGTGGCCCGGATAGCCGGGCGCGAGCGGCTCGCGGTGCGCCCAGCCGTGCTGCGCGACGTGGCACGACGCGCACGCGGTCGAAGCGTCCCCCGAGAGTCGGGGGTCGAAGAACAGCAGCTTGCCGAGCTCGATCTTCTGCGCCGACATCGGGTTGTCGGCGGGAACCGGAACCGCAGGCAGCGGCGCCAGGGACGGGTAAGGGGCAGCGGAAGACCGAAGGTCGCGGCCGGGCGCCGGATCGGTCCCGGCGGGCAAAGCGGCAGCGAGCAGGCTCGACACGGCCATCGCACCGGCGATCGTCGAGAACGCGCCCGCAGCCACGGCGAGGACGATCGCGGCGGCGCGTCGCGGCGTCATCGGCCTGCTCCGGCCGTCGTCGCGTAGTCGTCCACCGGGGGCGCGCTCTGCGGTGCCAGCGGCGGCGACAGCGCTTCGAGGAAGGCGACGAGCGCGTCGCGCTCGCGCGCGTCGAGGCCGAGCGGCTGCAGCTCGCTCGCGGCTCCGCCGCCGCGATCGTAGAACTCGACCACCTGCGCGAGCGTCGCGAAGGTGCCGTTGTGCATGTACGGTGCGGTGTACGCGACGCCGCGCAGCGACGGTGTCGCAAAGCGGCCGCGGTCCGAGGCGCGGTGCGTCCAGGCCTGTGCGCCCGTGTCGCTTCGAACCGACATCGGCTCGCGCGCGCCGAGCACGGCGTAATGGCGCAGCAGGCTGATCGTGCGTTCGGGGTCGCGCAGGATCTCCGGATTGTCGGGAACGCCGAGCCGATGCAGCCGGCCGTCGGTGAACGCGGCGCCCGCGTGGCAACGCGCGCAGCCGGCCTTGCCTTCGAACAGCCGCATGCCCTCGCGCGCGGCGCCCGAAAGCGCGTCGACGTCGCCCTGGCGCGCCCGATCGACCGGGCCCTGCTCGTTGCCGTGCGATGCCGAGTACGCGGCGAGCGCCGCCACGACGCCGTCGATCGTCGGCGCCGCGCGTTCGCCCCAGGCGCGCTGCCACGCGTGCAGCAGCCGCGGGATCTGCCGTACGCGCTCGACGACGATGTGCGCGTCGCCGTTCATCGTCACCGGCGAGACGATCATGTCGACGACGACCTCGGGGAGGTCTTCGGCCGCATGGCGCCCGTCCCACATCAGGCGCGATTTCGATGCGAGACCGAGCAGCGAGGGCGTGTTGCGGAAATGCCCGGCGTGGTTGTAGCCGCGCGAGAGCGGTTCGCCGTCGGCGAAGCCCTTGCCGGGCGCGTGGCAACTCGCGCAACTGCGACTGCCGTCGCCCGACAGGCGCGACTCGAAGAAGAGCTCGCGACCGAGCGCGACCACTGCCGCCGTCCGCACGGCGGGCATGCCCGCGCCGGCGATTGCGCGTGCGAGGACCGCGTCGACGGCGGGCGGCGCGGCAACGCGTGACGCCGGTGCGAGCGAGGCGAGCGCACCGAAAGCTGGCGCGGGCACGGAGGCAAGCGAAGCCGGCGAGCGCGAGCCCGCGTCCGATGCAGTCGAGTGACGGGCTGCGACGATACCGGCGCCCGCCGCACACAGTCCGGCGACCATCGCCGCCAGCAGTACCCGCCGCCCGTTCATCGCGCGGACGGCTCGCCGTAATAGCCGACCATCGGCGCATCCTGCCGGATCGCCGCGCAGCCGCGCTTCCACGTGAGCACTTCTTCGAGCAGGCGCGCTTCCTGCGCCGCCGACAGCGCGTGGCCGTCGGCCGGCATCCGGATGAAGAAGTTGCGTCCCTTGTCGTTGTGGAAGAACTCGCCGCGCAGCGGGCCGGCGTCGTACGCGCGCGTCTTCGGCGCCGGATGGCAGCCCATGCAGTTCAGCGCGTACAGCGTCGCCGCCGGCGAGCCCGCCGCGCGCGACTGCGCGAAGGACGCGCTCGCGCCGACGAAGCCGGCGAGGAACACGAAGACGACGAAAAGCACGAAGCCGGCGAGACCGACGCAGGCGGCCGCCGGGCGAGCAGCCGCCGGGCGAGCGGCCGCCGGGCGAGCAGCCGCCGGGCGAGCGGGCGCGGCAGGCGAGCGCGGCAGTTCGTGCGCCTCGCCGCGCGGATCGACATCTGGATGGGCGCCGTCAGCACGACGAGCGGTTTCGTTCATGTTCACCGTTTGCCTGCGGTCGCGGGTGCGTGCGCAACGGACGAGAAACTCGTCAGCCGCCGCCTGCGCCTTGCGGCGTTTGCGCGGGTTCGACGCCGGCGAGACTGAACAGCAGCGGCTCGCCGTTCGCGACGACGACCGCCGTGTAGTCGTGGCGCGTCGGCCGGATCTCGGTGCGCACGGTGGCGCCGCCGTCGGTGCTGACGAGCACCGTGCCGCCGAGCCCGACGAAGACGAGTCGGCGGTCGGGCATCGGGCAGGCCGCCGTGATCGGGTTCTTCGTGTCCGTGGTCGTTTCCTGCCACGATCGTCCGCCGTCGGTGCTGCGCAGCAACGTGCCGCCCATGCCCCACAGCAGGATCGATCCGTCGGCCGACGCCATGCCGCCCCACAGCGATCCGCGGTACGGAACCTCGACGCGTTCGAACTGCTCGCCGTCGTCCGAGCGGTAGACCGAGCCCATCTCGCCGGCGATCCAGGTGGCGCCGCGCGGGTCGGTGAAGATCTGGTAGAGGTGCGCGTCCGCGTCGCCCATCGAGATGCGTCGCCAGTTCGCGCCGCCGTCGTCGGTGCGCATGGCGAAGCCGAAGGAACCGACGACGAGGCCGCGGCGCAGGTCGTCGAAACGCACCGAGAAAAGCGCGACGTCGCGCCCGGCGCGGTACCGCAGGTTCCAGCGCTCGCCACCGTCGTCGGTGGACAACACGATGCCGCCGTGTCCCACGGCCCATCCGTGCCGTTCGTCGACGAACTGCATTGCGGTCAGTGTCACGCGCGTGGGCACCGACTGCGCCTGGCGCCAGCTTCGACCCCCGTCGTCCGACAGCACGATGGTTCCGAAGTCGCCGGCGGCCACGAGCCGGCTGCCGACGGCGACCGCGGCCAGCAGCGGGGCACGCTCGGGGTGGAGCACCTTCTGGGCCTGCACCGTTGCCGGCGCGCCTTCTCCGGGAGACGCTGCGTTGCTGGCGCGCGCGTCGGTCGCCGCCGTCGCGGCGTTCGCGACGCCGTCGACCGGGTCGTCGCCGGGAAGGCCCGAACCGGCGAGCCATTGCACGGCGCACAGCACCGCGGCGATCCGCAGGACGGCGCGCTTCACGACTCGCCTGCCTGTTCCGGATCGAAGGGATTGGCGCGGGCGAACGCCAGCACGCGCGCGTTCTCGGCGGCGTCGTCGTCGAGCTCGAGCGCAGCGCACAGGCGTTGCAGCAGGTCGAGCTCGAAGACGGCCAGCCGGCCGTCGCTGTAGACCACCTCCCAGATCATCCGCAGCACGTCGAGCCGCTCTTCCTCGTCGAAGCCGTCGCGCACCGCGCGCGCGAAGATCCAGTCGTCCAGGCTCGCCGCGTAGCGCTCCTCGGCCTGTTCGAGCAGGCGTTGCGCGTCGCGTTCGGGCAGGCCGAAGTGCTCGCGCAGCAGCGCCGCGACGGCGCGGCGCTCGCCGTCGCCGGCGTGGCGGTCGATGTGCGCGGCCTCGACGAGCAGCGCGGCCACGGCGAGCTGGCGACGCTCGAAGGCTTCGTGCGCGACCGGCGGCGGGCTCGGTTCGCGCGACAGGCGGCGGATCAGGGTTTCGAACACGATGGCCGCTTCAGTGGACGAGGAAGGGCGCGCGCACCGGCCGGCGGCGCGGAATCAGCACGTCGAGCGTGACGGCGATCGCCGGCAACAGCGTGATCGCCATCAGCAGGTTCACCATGAACATGAAGGTGAGCAGCATTCCCATGTCGGCCTGGAACTTCAGCTCCGAGAACGACCAGGTCGCCACGCCCACCGACAGCGTGATCGCGGTGAAGACGGTGGCGTTGCCGGTCTCCATCAGCGACTGCCGGAACGCGTCGGCGATGTTCGCGCCGTGCGCCAGGTGCAGCTGCAGCCGGTTGTAGATGTAGAACGCGTAGTCGACGCCGATGCCCACGGCGAGCACCATCACCGGCAGCGTCGCCACCGTGAGCCCGATGTCGAGCTCCTTCATGAACCAGTATCCGAGGAAGGTCGCCAGCGTCAGCGGCATGCAGCAGGCGAGCATCGCGCGCCAGTCACGGTAGGTGAAGAACACGAGCGCGACGATCGTCAGGTACACGTAGAGCATCATCGGCAGCTCGGTCGTCTCGAGCACCTCGTTGGTGGCCGCCTGCACGCCCACGTTGCCGCTGGCCAGGCGCAGCTTCACCCCGTCCATCCGCTCGGCGTCGCGGAACGCGCGCACGGCGGCGATCACGTCCTTGACGGTGCTCGCCTTGTGGTCGGTGAGGAACACGTTCACCGGCAGCACGGTGCAGCCCGGATTGAAAAGGCCCGTGCCTTCGGGAATGAGCCCGACCGAGTTCGCCAGCGAGCGCTCGTCGGCCGCGAGCGCGGTCCACTTCGGGTGGCCTTCGTTCGTTCCTGCGTAGGCCTGCTTGGCGAGTTGCGCCACCGACGCCACCGAGATGACGCCCGGCGTGTTCTGCATCTGCCAGGCGAACTGATCGATGTGGGCCATCACCGGTTGCTGGTAGCAGCCGTCCTTCGGCGCCTGGAAGACGACGGTCAGCACGTCCAGTCCGAGGTCGAAGCTGGCCACGATCGACGCCGCGTCGCGGTTGAAGCGCGAATCGGCGCGCAGCTCGGGCGCACCGGAGGCGAGGTGCCCGACGTGCCGGTGCCGGCTCTGCTGGAAGGCGACGGTGAACAGCAGCGCGCCCACCAGCGTGCCGATGATCGCGTTGCGCGTGTGCGCGATGCCGCCCAGCCAGGCCATCACGCGCTCGCGTCGCTCGCGCAGCCGTTTCATCCGCGTGACGTAAGCATCGTCGAAGCCGAGATACGACGCCGAGATCGGAAGCATCACGAGGTTGGTGACGATCTTGTACGCGACGCCGATCGAGGCGGTGATGCCGAGCTCGCGGATCATCGGGATCGGGATCAGCGTGAGCGTCGCGAAGCCGACGAAGGCGGTCACGAGCGCCATCGAGCCGGGGATCAGCAGCCCGGTGAACGCGCGCCGCGCGGCGGTGCCGCTGTCGGCGCCGGCGCAGGTTTCCTTGACGATGTAGTTGATCTGCTGCACGCCGTGCGAGACGCCGATCGCGAACACGAGGAAGGGCACGAGCACGGCGAGCGGATCGAGTCCGTAGCCGAGCAGGCGCAGCGTGCCGAACTGCCAGACGACCGAGACCAGCGAGCAGCCGAGCGTGAGCAGCGTCAGTCGCCACGAGCGGCAATAGAGCCACACCGACAGGGCGGTGAGCACGAAGGCGAGCGCGAAGAACTGGACGACGCTGGTCGCCCCGTCGGCGATGTCGCCCATCTGCTTGGCGAAGCCGATGATCTGGATCTCGTAGCCGGCATCCTCGAGCCGGCCGCGCACCTGCTGTTCGATGCGCGAGGCGAAGTCGAGGTAGTCGAGCTTCTCGCCGGTTGCGCGGTCGGTCTCGAGCAGGTCGGCGACGACCATCGCGCCCCGGTTGTCGCTGGAGACCAGCGTGCCGATGTAGCCGCCGACCAATGCGTTGTGCCGGATGCGCTCGATGCGGCCGTCGTCGAGACGATCGGGCGTGATGTCGCCGCCGATGACGTCCTCGGCCTTGAAGCCTTCCTCGGTGACGCCGAGCACGCGCGTGTTCGGCGTCCACAGCGAGGTGACGGTGCGCCGGTCGATGCCCGGCAGGAACATCACCGCCTGCGTCACGTCGTAGAGCTTGCGCAGCCCCGGGGCGCTCCAGATCTCGCCGTCGCGCGCACGCACGACGACGATGATCCGGTTCGCGCCGAAGACCTCGTCACGGAACTCGAAGAACGTGCGGACGTACTCGTGGTGCTGCGGCAACTGCTTGTCGAAACCGGCGTCCATGTGCAGCCGGCTCGCGAACACGCCCATCACGGCGGTGAAGAGCGCCAGCACCACGAGCACCAGCGCCCGATGACCGAACAGCAGGCGCTGGAGACGTTCTACGCTGCGAGCGATCATCGGGTACTACCGGAAGTGGATCAGAACGAGAGCGACGTGACGATCGAGAGGAAATCGCGATCTTTCATCGTGTTGTTGGAGCCGCCGCCCCAGAAGCGGGTATACCCGATGCCCGCCTTCCACCGGTCGGCCGAGTTGAAGTTCAGCGACAGCGTCGTCGCCTTGCGGCCCTCGATGAACGGCGTCGCGCTGGGCGAAGTGCCGTGGAAGTCCCAGGCGACGTCGAGCTGCGGCGAGACGTTCCATCCCGTGTCGGCGACGTTGGCGTAGGTCAGTCCGGTCGAGAAGACCATGCCCGCCGACGTCTTGTCGGGCAGCGAGTAGTCGTTGAGCAGGTACGGGATGCGTCCGGAACGATCCAGGCTCGGGAAGTGGGCCACCGCCATCTCGCCGATGAAGTAGCCCTCGGCCGCGCCGACGCTGCCGATCATCCCGCCGAGATCGGACGGTGCCAGCAGCCGGAAACCGGTCAGGTGCGCCTGCCACTTCTTCTCGGTGACGAAACCGCGGCTGACCTTGCCGACGTATTCGAAGACCGAGTACCTTCCGTCGGCCAGCACGGTCGGATCCATGGCCACGCTTTCCTTGGGCCGGTACGACAGTTCGACGCCGACCGCCCACTTGCCGACTCCGGTGCTCGCCGAAACGCCGAACACGTTGCGGCTCTCGCCGTAGTCGACGTAGTACGCCAGGCCGGCGACGTTCGTCGTGAAGCGGGCCGGATCGAACACGAAGCCGAGCGTCGGAATCTTGTCGTGGTATCGGATCCAGTACACGCCGTATTCGGTGTCGGAGCTTTCGGGCAGCCAGCGGGCGGCCAGGCCGAACTGGCCGGAATCCTTCGGCTCGTTCGGCGCCAGGTGATTGGTGAGGGTGGGCAGCGCGTCGCCGAAGACCGGTACCGTCGCACTGCCGGAGGCCAGTTCGGCGGGTGTGAAACGCCGGCCGGTCAGTGGATTGGTGGTCCCGGTGTCGCCGACGGTTCCCGGCGGCATGTAGCCGGGGTCGCCGGGCGACAGGCCGAGGACCTTGTCGAGCGTCGTCGAGTTGACGAACGCGTACTTGGCGCCCTTGCCGAGCACGTCGGCGGGCGAGAAGAACGTGCCGACCGGGTCGAACTTGAATGCGTTCCAGCGGAACTGGTAATAGCCCTCCAGGCTCAGTCCGTCGGCGACGTTGGCGTTGATGTGGACCATCGGTGCGGGCCGGAAGATCTCCTTCAACTGCATGCCGGGCACATGCGCCGATTGAAGGTTGATCGCGTTGGTGACGTTCACGCCGCCGTAGATGAAGACGTCTTCGCCCCAGCTGATCACCTGGTTGCCCACGCGCACCTTGACCGGCCGCTCGGCGACCTCGAACTCCTTGGCGACCCAGGCGTCGAGCCAGGTGAACTTGTCGACCGCGGCATCGCGCGCGTCGGGATCGAGCGGCATGCGTCGCGTGTCGTCGACCTTCCAGTCCTTGAACCAGGTGGCGCGCAGCATCGCACTCCACTGGTCGGGACCGTGCAGCAGGAGTTCGTGCGTGCCCTTGAGGGCGGCCGACACGATGTCGCCCTTCTTGTAGTTCAGGTTTCCGTCGTCGGTCTGCAGGTAGTTGAAGTTCGGGTCGGCGGTGGCGAAGCCGGGTCCGTAGTAGGCGTTCGCGCGGTTCTCGAGCTCGCTGGTCGTCGGGGACGTGCCGCCGTTGTCGTTGCTGATGATGCTGCGGTCGGTTGCCTGGAGGCGCTTGATGATGCCGAACGAGATCGTCGAGTCGAAGCTTCCCTTGATGGTTTCGTTCTGGAAGCGGAATGCGTGCGCCGGCGTGCTGGCCGTGCCGGCCGCCAGCGCAGCGAGCGCGGCGCCGATCGCGCATGCGATCGGCGCGACGCGGCCGGCGTCGTGCTTCGGTTTGCCACGCCGCAGGTTCGTCACGGCGCGATGGTCATTTCCTTTCATGGAACCTTCCTCCCCGGTTTTCGTCTTCTCGCCGCCGGACGCGACGGCATTGTCACTGCACGTCGTGATTCGATGACCCGTACGCGCCGTTTCAGCGCTCGCCGCGCCGGCGCAGCTCACCCGGGTTGAACATGTTCGGGTTGATGCGGCCTTCGCGCCCGGCCAGCCAGTCGGTGGGCGGGTGCTCCTGCGTTGCCGTCTCGGCGATGTAGCGCCCGACGTTCAGGTCGTAGCCGACGAACTCCTGGCTCACGCACGCCGGGATCTCCGGCGCGACCCACAGGCTCGCTTCCTGCACGCGCCAGACCTTGCCCTGCGCGTCGTACAGGTCGGTGAGCAGCATCGTCCAGCTGTCTTCGTCGATGAACATCACGCGGCGCGGAAAGATGTGGCGCATGCCTTCCTTGAGCGTCGCCTCGACGACCCAGACGCGATGCAGCTCGTAGCGCATCAGGTCGCGGTTGACGTAGTCGGGCAGGTAGATGTCCTTGTACTTGCGGCTCTTGTCGATCAGCTTCCAGCTGTTGTAGGGAACGTAGAGCTCCTTCTTGCCGACCAGCTTCCAGTCGTAGCGGTCCATCGCGCCGGCGTACATCGGGTACTGGTCGACCGTCTCGAGGTTCTCGTAACCGGGCACCGGGTTGTCGTAGGCGAACGACGGCGCACGGCGCACGCGGCGCTGGCCGGGGAAGTACAGCCAGGCGTCGGAACCGCGGTCCATGAACCAGTGCACGAGGATCATCTCGCCGGCGCGCGCGGGCGGGCTGACCACTTCGTTGAGGATCTTCGCCTCGCTCTTGTTCACGTCCTCGAAGCTCTTCGTCGCCTGGTCGTGCAGCGGAAAGACCACCCACTGGTTCTGCCCGAGCTGGGAGAAGTCGCCGCTCTTCGTCGAGAACAGCGTCGAGTAGTGTTCGATGCGGCCTGCGCCCTGGAAGCGCAGCTTGTGGTTCCACACCGCCTCGGCGCCGTTCTTCGGGATCGGGAACAGCACGCCGCGCCCGACCGCGTTCTCCAGCTGCCAGCCGCCGTCGACCAACTTCGCCACGCGCGCGTTCTGCGCGGTGCGCTGGTAGATCTCGTCGGCGTAGCCGCACGAGCGGTGCGTCGGATACACGTCCATCCGGTAGCCGGGCAGCGTGCGGATCAGCGTCTGCTGGCCCTCGGAGAGCTTGTCCTTGTACTGGTCGACGTTCGAGGCGTCGATCGAAAAGAGCGGCTTGTCGTCCTTGTACGGATCGACGCGCGGGTCGGAGAGCTTCCAGCCGGCGGGCGCCTTGGTGATGCCGCCGTCCCACGCCGGAATCGTGCCGTCCTTGTTGCCGGCCTTTTCGGCGCCCACCGGGGTGAGGTCCTTGCCGAGCCGCGCGGCTTCGGCCTCCGGAACGGCCGCTGCGGCGGTTCCGCAGGCGAACGCCAGCGCGAGCGCCGCACAGAGGGTGTTTTTCCGTTTCATGTCTCCTCCTTTTTCAGGATTTCTCTGCCACGCCGACGACCAGCGACGTGGTGCAATGGAACATCGTGCTGGTGCTGCCCATGCACCAGTTGATGTCGTTGTGCAGCGTGATGCGGTATGCGGGCCGCTCGCCGAGGTTGGTGTTGCACAGGCAGCGACCGCAGGCGTTCTTGCCGCAGCAGTCGAAGTAGCTGATCAGGTAGTCCTTGCCGTCGGCCGGATTGCGGCAGGTGCCGATCCAGGACACCTTCGACGGTTCGGTGCCCGGCGGACACGAATTCACCGTTCCGCCGCAGCACGAGCACAGGAATCCGTCGACGCCGCAGTACTTCCAGTAGTCGCACTGCTTGTCGTCGGTCTGCACGGCGTTCGCGGCTTTCCCGCCGGCGCCGCCGCCGTGCCCCTTGGCCGCGTGCGCGCTGCGGTCGAAGGGCAGCACGGGCAACGCGACCGACGCGCCGAGGAGCAGGCGTCCCAGTCGCGCGATCGCCGAGCGGCGCGAGGTGCGCTGCGCGGCGGCGCGCGCGGAGCGCTCGAATGCAGCGTCGAACCAGTTCATGTCCTGCTCGCCTCCATCGTCTGCATCGTTTCGCCGCGCTCGCCGAGGAACTCCTGCACCGACGCCACGCCGAGTTCGCGCGCGGTGAACAGGCTCTCGAGCTGCTCGCGCGAGTTGACGAGCCCCTTGGCGCGCACGCGCCCGGCCTCGTCGACGAGCACCGCGTACGGCAGCTTCGCGATCCGGTAGGCCATGCCGAGCTCGGCCGACAGCAGGTACGGGAAGGCACCGATCCGGGCACGCGTGCGGAAGGACTCGTGCTCGTCGCGCTCGCCGTCGCTGGCGAACGCCAGCTCGAGCCAGCGGCCCTCGTCGGCGGCGATGCGCTGCACGATCGGCAGCAGCTTCTTGCACACCGGGCAGGTGGGCGACACGAAGAAGATCAGCAGGCTCTTCGCACGCGCGCCGCCGGTGGCGAAGGCGTGCCCGTCGAGCGTCTGCAGGTCGAAGGCCGGTGCCGCGTCGCCGACCTTCGGGCCGGCGTCGAGCATCAGCGCGCCCATCGGCGCGATGCGCTCGTAGAGCACGCCGATCTGGCGCGCCAGCGCGAAAACCGTGGCGAGCAGTGCGAGCACCGCGATCCACAGGACGAGGTTCGAGACGATCAGGGCTTCGGTCATCGGCGGGTTCCGGGCGAAGGCAGTCGGTTCGCTTGCGGCGAGAAGCGTTGCGGATCGGACAGCAGCTCGTCGGCGGCGGCGTAGACGAACCACAGCGCTGCGGCGGCGAAGGTCGCGGTGAAGGCGTCGAGCCAGACGAGCGGGCGCACGTCCGCCGGCGCTGCGGCGAGCGCGCAGGCGCCCAGCAGCACCGCGTTGCGCGCCACCAGGCGCCACGACAGCGTCTGGCGGTGCCCGGGGCCGCCGCAGCCGCAGTCGATGTCGGTGCGACCGCGCAGCAGGTTCACGACGACGGCGCCGGTGACCAGCGACAGGAGCGCGGCGGCGAGCATCGCGCCGGCCGTGCGGGTAGCGGGCACGACGAGCAGCGCTGCAGCGATCGCCTCGGCCACGGGCAGCGCCAGGCCGACCGCGCGAGCGCCCGTCGGCGGCAGCAGCCGGTAGCGCTCGACCGCGAAGGCGAAGCCGTCGAGATCGGCGAGCTTGGGCCACGCGCCGACCGCCAGCACCAGCGCGATCGCGCCGGCGACGGCGTGGCCGAGCACGGGATCGAGTGCCGGCAGCATCACTGCATCTCGATCAGCGTGGCGGCCTCTGCGATGCCGTCCATGCGCTGCACGACGCGCGGCTTCTCGCCGGCGTCGATCAGCACGAGCCCCATCGTCATCGCGTCGAGCGCGACCAGGCGCGGCGGACCGCCCTGGATCGCCGCGAGCGAGATCGCGTTGTTGCCGGGAATGCGCGCCAGGCGCTTCTTGGCGGCGAGATCGAAGGCCCAGATCTCGGCGGCCGGGTTCTTGTGCGAGCCTTCCTGGCCGTCGGGGTGCATCAGCACGTACATCCGGCCGCTTTTCTCATGCACGGCGAACAGCTGGTAGCCGCCGGGGCGCCAACCCTTCTTCGCGTCCTCCGCGCCGACCAGCGACCAGCTGCCGACCGCGCGCGGCTTCTCGGCGCCGAGGTCGTACTCGTACACCTTGCCGAGGTAGGAGACGAAGAAGAACCGATCGCCGATCGTTTCGGCGTGCACGAAGATCGGGTCGACGTCCGGATCGAACAGGCGCTCGCTGCGCGTGCGCGAAGCGGCCGCGCCGCGCGCATCGAGCGTGACCGTCTCGATCGTTCCGTCGCCGCACAGCGACGCGAAACGGTTCGGCGCGCTGGGCACCGGCAGCGCGAGCCAGCAACCCGAGGTGGCGACCTCGCTTGCCGCGCGCCGTTCGCGCAGGTCGACCACGCTCACCGTGCTGGCAGGCGTGGCGTTCTGCACGAACAGCCAGCGCCCATCCGACGAGACCGACAGCAGGCCCTTGTAGTTCAGCGCCTGGGCGCGCCGCTCGGGGATCGGGATCTCGCTCAGGAACGACAAGGTCTGCGCGTCCCAGACGTCGATGACGTCGGCGCGCGTGCCGCGCCACAGCCGCGGGTAATACGTGGTCGAGACGTAGATCCGCTTGCGATCGGGCGAGAGCACCGCCTGGCCGGCGTAGGCGAGCGGAATCTGCCCGACGTAGCGCGCAGCGTCGACGTCGACGACGTGCAGGCGCCCGTCGACGATGTGCTGGATCGCGATATCGGACACGTACGCACGGGTCGGACCCGCGGGCGGCGGTACGGCGACCGATTGTTTCTCCGGCAACGATTGCGCGGCAGCGGCGGTGATCGCAAGGGCCAGCAGGGACGCCGGCAGTGCACGCCCGGCGAATCGGTTCATCACGTGACGACTCCTCGTTCAGTCGATTCTTCGTCGACTACGCGCGGATTCTAGGAGCGGATTTCGCCGGGGCGTTAGCCGAAATCGGCAATCGGGGCACGCCGACGTCGCCTTTCGCGGGTGCCGGGAATCGGTTGCAACTGCAACGAGTCGGCGATCTGGCGCTTGCCAAGTGCGCTGAAACGGGATTCAATCGGGTCCCTCGAGACAGCCTCCGCGGCGGCTCCCTGCAGCCGTTTCGCGGCCAGGTCCGGGCAGTCGCGGCTCACGGTATTCATCGAGCAGCCGGCGACCGCGGAGAGCCACGGCAATGTGCATCGGCGAGCGAGCCCCGACGCAGTCCCGGCGCGACGAGTATTCGTTCGCGCGCGTTCGTTCGCGCGACGCCGACGAGCATGCCGCGCACCTGAGCGACTGGGACCAGACCTACGAGCAGCTCACGCCCGGAGCCTTCGAGGGGTTCCTGTGCGAGGCGCTGTTCGCCGGCATCCAGCTTTTTCGCGAGACGACGAACCAGTCGGTGCACGAACTCGGCTCGGGCCGGCCCGGCGCCTACATGTTCGGCGTGCCGATCGCCTTGCACGGCGAGGGCTACTTCGACGGCCGGCCGGTCGGCCTCGACTCGGTGCTCGTGCTTCGCGATCGGCGCGGACTCGATTTCCGCGCGCCGGCGCCGCTCGATCTGATCGGCCTGTCGATGCCCATCGACGCGCTGCGCGGCTACGCGCTCGAGGTCGACCAGCGCGACATCGACGACGACCTGCGCGGCGTCTGCGTCGCCTCGCCCGCGCCCGAGCGCGTGCGTCGCCTGCGCGCGTTCCTGCTGCTGGCGCTCGAGTCGATCTGCGGGCACCCGCAGAAACTGCAGCACCCGGTCACGCGGCGCGCGCTCGAGCAGGCGGTCTATCGCAGCGTCGTCGACACCTTCGCCGACGCCGCAGACGAGGGCATCGGCGCCAGCGGGCCGACGCGCAGCCACGCGCTGGTCAGCCGTGCGCAGGAATACATGCGCGAGCACGTCGAGGAGCCGCTCACGGTCGAAGACCTGTGCCGCGAACTGCGCGTGAGCCGGCGCACGCTGCAGTACGGCTTTCGCGAGGTGCTGCACCTGAATCCGGTCGGCTACCTGCGCGCGCTGCGGCTGAACGGTGCGCGGCGCGCGCTGCGCTCGTCCGGCGCCGGGGCCACCGTGCAGGACGTCGCGGCGCGCTGGGGCTTCTGGCACCTGAGCCACTTCGCCTGCGACTACCGCCGGATGTTCGGCGAGCTGCCTTCGGAGACGCTGCACCGCGCAGCCGGCCCCTGAAGGCCGACGGCCGCCGGGGGCGCGCGGCGATCTGATACGCTCGAGCGCCACCGGGGCCCGTCGCGGATGACGCTCGCTCTACTGATCGCCCTTCCTTTTCTCGGCAGCGTCGTCGCGGCGCTGCTGCCGCCGAACGCCCGCAACGCGGAGTCGACGCTGGCCGGAGCCTTGTCGCTGGCTGCCACCGTCTGGGTGGCGATGCTCTTTCCGCTGGTGCGCGACGGCGGCGTCGTGCGCGAACAGATCTCCTGGCTTCCGTCGTTCGGGCTCGACTTCGTCGTTCGCATCGACGGTTTCGCGTGGATGTTCGCGATGATGATCACCGGCATCGGCTCGCTCGTCGTGCTGTATGCGCGCTACTACATGTCGCCGTCCGACCCGGTCCCGCGCTTCTTCTCCTTCCTGCTCGCGTTCATGGGGTCGATGCTCGGGGTCGTCACCGCGGGCAACCTGATCCAGCTCGTCTTCTTCTGGGAGTTGACGAGCCTGTTCTCGTTCCTGCTGATCGGCTACTGGCACCACCGCCGCGACGCGCGGCGCGGCGCGCGCATGGCGCTCGTGGTCACCGGCGCCGGCGGCCTGTCGCTGCTGGCCGGCGTGCTGCTGCTCGGACGCATCGTCGGTTCCTTCGACCTCGATGCGGTGCTCGATGCGCGGGCGGCGATCGTCTCGCATCCGCTCTACGGACCGATGCTGGTGCTGGTGCTGGTGGGCGCGCTGACGAAGAGCGCGCAGTTCCCGTTCCAGTTCTGGCTGCCGCACGCGATGGCCGCACCGACCCCGGTGTCGGCGTACCTGCACTCGGCGACGATGGTCAAGGCGGGCGTCTTCCTGCTGGCGCGGCTGTGGCCGGTGCTGGCGGACACCGACCCGTGGTTCTGGATCGTCGGCGGGGCCGGACTCGTCACGCTCGTGCTCGGTGCTTACGTCGCGATGTTCCAGAACGACCTGAAGGGGCTGCTCGCGTATTCCACGGTGAGTCACCTGGGGCTCATCACGCTGCTGCTCGGCCTGAACAGCGCCACGGCGACGGTGGCCGCGGTCTTCCACATGCTGAACCATGCGACCTTCAAGGCGTCGTTGTTCATGGCCGCCGGCATCGCCGACCACGAGACCGGCACGCGCGACCTGCGCCGCCTGCACGGGCTCGTGCACGCGATGCCGATCACCGCGACGCTCGCGCTGGTGGCCAGCGCGGCGATGGCGGGGGTGCCGCTGCTCAACGGGTTCCTGTCGAAGGAGATGTTCTTCGCCGAAACCGTTTTCGTGCAGTCGGCGCCGTGGGTCGAGATCGTGCTGCCGCTGACGGCCACGCTCGCCGGCGTGTTCGCCGTGGTGTACTCGCTGCGCTTCGGCTGGGGCATGTCCTTCGGCCCGCCCCCGACCGATCTTCCGCGCATGCCGCAGGAGCCGCCGCGCTGGATGCGCGTTCCGGTCGACGTGCTGGTGCTCGCCTGCCTGGTGGTCGGGATCGCGCCCGGCTGGTCGGTCGGCCCGGCGCTGGCGGCGGCGGCGCTGCCGGTGGTCGGCGGGACGCTGCCGCCGTACAGCCTGAGCGTGTGGCACGGCTTCGGCGCGCCGCTGGCGATGAGCGTGGTCGCGATGGCGGGCGGGATCGTCGGCTACCGCTGGTTCGGCCGGGCGACCGCCGACCGATTGCGCGGCGCGCCGCTGCTGCGCTCGTTCGACGCCAGGCGCGCCTTCGAGCACACGACGATCGCCGCCAGCACCGGCGCGCGGCGGCTGATGCGCGCGCTCGGTTCGCAGCGGCTTCAGCCGCAGCTTTTCTGGATGGTCTCGGTCACGGTGCTCGTCGCGTGGGCTGCGCTCGGCTTCGAGGGGATCCGCTGGGGCGACCGGCCGCGCGTGGCGCCGTCTGCGATGTTCGTCGGCATCTGGGCGATCGGCATCGTCGCCGCGATCGCCGCGGCCGCGCAGGCGAAGTTCCATCGGCTCGCCGCGGTGGCCCTGCTGGCCGTCGCCGGGGTCGTCACCTGCATCACCTTCCTCTGGTTCTCGGCGCCCGACCTCGCACTCACGCAGCTGGCCGTGGAGGTCGTCACGACGGTGCTGTTCCTGCTCGGGCTGCGCTGGCTGCCCAGGCGCATCGTCGAGGAGGATGCGCGCGTCGCGCTGCGCGCGCGCACGCGCCGCGCACGCGACCTCGTGCTCGCGATCGTCGTCGGTGTCGGCACCGCCGCGCTGTCGTACGCGATGCTCACGCGCGAGGCACCGCAGAGCATCTCGCCGTTCCTGCTCGCGCGTGCGCTGCCCGAAGGCGGGGGGCGCAACGTCGTGAACGTCACGCTGGTCGACTTCCGCAGCTTCGACACGATGGGCGAGATTGCCGTGCTCGGCATCGTCGCGCTCGTCGTCTACGCGCTGCTGCGCCGCTTCCGCCCGCCGCGCGAGAGCATCGTGCCCGAGCAGCAGCAGTCCGGCGGCGCCGGCGATCCGCTCGCCGACGTGATCGAACCTGCGCCGGGCGGTGACCCGGGCGTCGGCTACCGCACGGTGCCGGCGGTGCTCGTGCGCCTGCTGCTGCCGATCGCCTTCGTCGTCGCGCTGCACCTGTTCCTGCGCGGACACGACGCGCCCGGGGGCGGCTTCGTCGCCGGCCTCGTCGTCGCGATCGCGTTCCTCACGCAGTACGTCGTGCTCGGCACGGCATGGATCGAGTCGCGAATCCACCTGCGCACGCCCTGGTGGATCGCCACCGGACTGCTGCTCGTCGTCGCCACCGGAGCCGGCGCGATCTTCTTCGGCCATCCGTTCCTCACCACGCACACGGCGCACGTGGCGATGCCGTGGGGCGGCGAGGCGCACTGGCCGAGCGCGCTGCTGTTCGATGCCGGCGTGTTCGCCGTCGTCGTCGGCTCGACGCTGCTGATGCTCATCGCGCTGGCGCACCAGTCGTTGCGCGCGCATCGCAGGCCCGGCTGATGGAAGTCGTGCTCGCCACCGCCATCGGCGTGCTCGCCGCCTCGGGCGTCTGGCTGCTGCTGCGCCCGCGCACCTTCCAGGTGCTGATGGGGCTGTCGCTGCTGTCCTACGCGGTGAACCTGTTCATCTTCAGCATGGGGAGCCTGTCGATCGACCAGCCGCCGATCGTCGTCCCCGGCGTCGCGCACGATCTTCAGCACTACACCGACCCGCTGCCGCAGGCACTCGTGCTCACCGCGATCGTCATCAACTTCGCGATGACCGCGCTGTTTCTCGTCGTGCTGCTCGCGCTGCGCGGACTGTCCGGTACCGACCACGTCGACGGCCGGGAGGAGACGTGATCGAATGGGCGAGGGCGGCGATGCCGCACCTGATCGCCGTGCCGATCGTGCTGCCGCTGGCCACTGCCGCGCTGATGCTGTTCGCCGCCGAGCGGCGTCGCCGGCTGCGCGCGTCGTTGAGCGTGCTCTCCTGCACTGCAGGGCTCGCGGTGGCGATCGGGCTGCTGCTCGTCGTCGACGAGCGCGGGGCCGACGCGGTCGGCGTCTACCTGCCGGCGAACTGGCCGGCGCCCTTCGGCATCGTGCTCGCGGTCGACCGGCTGGCGGCGATGATGCTCGTCGTCACCGGCGTCGTCGCGCTGGCGGCGCTCGTCTTCTCGGTGGCGCGCTGGGATCGCGCCGGCGTGCACTTCCACCCGCTGTTCCAGCTGCAGCTGACGGGAATCAGCGGCGCTTTCCTGACGGTCGACGTCTTCAACCTGTTCGTGTTCTTCGAGATCCTGCTCGCCGCTTCCTACGGCCTGCTGCTCCACGGTTCGGGCGCCGCGCGCGTGCGCGCGGGCCTGCACTACATCGCGGTGAACCTGTTCGCCTCGTCGCTGTTCCTCGTCGGCGTGGCCCTTCTCTACGGCGCCGTGGGCACGCTGAACCTGGCCGATTTCGCCGCGCGCATCCCGCAGGTGGCACCGGCCGACCGGCCGCTGCTGCACGCCGGAGCCGCCATCCTCGCGGTGGCGTTTCTCGCCAAGGCGGCGATGTGGCCGCTGAACTTCTGGCTCGTGCCGGCGTATTCTGCCGCCGGCGCTCCGGTGGCGGCGCTGTTCGCGATCCTGACCAAGGTCGGCGTCTACGCGATCCTGCGCGTCTGGACGCTGTTCTTCGGCATCGACGCGGGCGAGTCGTCGAACTGGGGCGGCGCGGCGCTCACCTGGATCGGAATGACGAGCCTGGCGGTGGCCTCGATCGGCATGCTCGCCTCGCATCACCCGGGGCGGCTCGCGGCGTCGAGCGTCTTGATCTCGTCGGCGACGCTGATCACCGCGATCGGCTTCGCGCGCCCGGCGCTGACCGCCGGCGCGCTGTTCTACCTCATCGGGTCGACCTTCGCGCTGGCGGCGATGTTCCTGCTCGTCGAGCTGATCGACCGCGCGCGCCAGGTGGAGCCGAAAGTTCCGCACGACGACGTCGACCCGCTGCCCTTCTCGCTCGAGTACATCGAAAGGCCCGATTCGAACCTCGACGAGGACGAGACCGTGCTGATCGCGCGGATCATCCCCGGCGCGCTCGCCTTCCTCGGCCTGGCTTTCATCCTGTGCGCACTGATGATCGCCGGGCTGCCGCCGATGTCGGGCTTCCTCGGCAAGTTCGCGATGCTCTCGTCGGCACTCGCGCCGGAGCCGGAACTCGCGGCCGATCCGCTGGCCGCGCCGGGTGTCGCGGCCCTGTCGATGGTCGCGGTGCTGATCGGTTCGGGCTTCCTGTCGCTGGTGGCGCTGTCGCGCGCCGGCGTGCGCTATTTCTGGGCGCCGCAGGAGCGCGCCGCACCTCGCCTGCGCGTGATCGAGACGTTGCCGATCGCGGTGCTGCTCGCCCTGTGCGCGTTGCTGACGATCCGCGCCGAGCCGGTGATGCGCTACACCGCGTCGGCCGCACAGTCGCTGCACCAGCCTGCCGCGTACATCCGCGCCGTGCTCACGGCGCAGCCGGTGCAACGGCGATGAGGCGCGTGTTTCCGGCGCCGCTGTTGAGCGCGTCGTTGTTCGTGCTGTGGCTCGTGCTGGCGCGTTCGGCCAGCCCCGGGCAGCTGATCATCGCCGCGTCGGTGGCGATCGCGATGCCGCTGCTGACCGCGCCGTTGCGACCGTTGCGCGTACGGCTTCGCCGTCCGGGGACGCTCGCGCGCCTGATCCTGCGCGTCGGCGGCGACGTCGTCGTCTCCAGTTTCGTCGTCGCGCGCGGGACGCTGCGCCGCCGCCTGCCCGCGGGGCGCTTCGTCCGCATCCCGCTCGAGCTGCGCGACCCGCACGCGATCGCGGCGCTGGCGACGATCACGACGGTGGTTCCGGGAACCGTCTGGACCGAGCTCGCCGGCGACCGCCGGTGGGTCGTACTGCACGTCTTCGACCTGCACGAGAACGCGGTCGAGGCCTTCGTCGCGCGCTACAAGGCGCGCTACGAGCGTCCGCTGAAGGAGATCTTCGAATGAGCCCCGTGCTGCACCTGGCGTCGCTGGCGACGCTCGTCCTGCTCGTGGTCGCGATGGCGCTCGCATTCGTGCGCGTGTTGCGCGGCCCGGGCGCGCAGGACCGTATCCTCGCGCTCGATTTCCTCTACGTCGTCGCGATGCTCGTGATGCTCGTGCTCGGCCTGCGCTCGGGCGGAACGATGTATTTCGAAGCGGCGCTGATCATCGCGCTGTTCGGTTACGTCAGCACCGCCGTGCTCGGCAAGTTCCTGCTTCGCGGGGAGATCATCGAATGAGCGCCGAAGCGTTCCTCGCGCAGCCGCTCGCGCCGCTGTGGCTCGAAGCGCTCGTCTCGCTGCTGCTGCTCAACGGCGCGGCGTTCTGCGTGGTCGGGGCGACCGGGCTGCTGCGCTTTCCGAACTTCTTCCTGCGCGCGCACCCGGCGGCGCTGCCGTACACGATGGGGACGTGGTCGATCGCCGCGGCTTCGGTGGCATGGTTCAGCGCCACGCAGGGCGTGCTGTCGATCCAGCCGTGGACGGTGGTGGTGCTGCTGCCGATCGGCGCGCCCGTCGCCGTCGTCTTCCTCGCGCGTGCGGCGCTGTTCCGGATGCGCCGCGCCGGACACGCGGACCCGGCAGCCGTCGGCGAGCCTGAGCCGGCCGCGCGCGAAGGGCGCCGGGCCGGCGGCACCGATGGGGCGTAAGCGTGCCCGTGCGGGCGCACCGACGGTTGGCGCGTCGGGCGGCGAGCATCGCAGGGAACCCCCGCGCAGCGGGGGCTGCGCACCCGCGCGTCCGTGGCCGACGGCCCGCGCCTTTGCACGCGCCGCCGCAACGCGCGAATGACGCCCGCGCACATCGCGAACGACCCCAGCGATCGCTTCACGCGACCGGAGACGGCCGCTCGAGATCGGGATCCGGGTCGAACGCCCGATCGCCGTCGGCGAACGGCACGCCGGTGGCGCGCAGCCCGGCGAAGTCCCACGCCGAGCGATCGAGCAGGTGCGACGGCACGACGCGTCCGAGCGAGGCGAAGACGTTCTCGACGCGACCCGGGAACCGCCGCTCCCATTCGCGCAGCATCTGCTTGATCTCGCGCCGCTTCAGGTTT
>JACDJA010000819.1_pt1 | contig 31419 bp, 26 predicted proteins | sample 7449241 | NCBI WGS metagenome assembly JACDJA01 (sample SAMN14253289, study PRJNA609438) | sludge metagenome | isolation source: initial anaerobic sludge | collected 2018-12-20 | reverse complement strand
TCTCTCCAAAACTGATCTCCGCGAATCTCAGATTATCATGAGCATCACGTTCAATATTCAGTATTTTGCTAAATGCCGCCGGATCAAGTTTTTCAAGCAGACCTTCCGCCAATATGGCGACACCGTCTGTCCTGCCATAACTCAGACGCTTTATAATCGCCCCAACGAGTATGTCCACTAATTGCTGTAGTTGAATATTTTTATTTCCAAATTCTTCCGGAATAATGGTCAGTGTCGCGCCGGCCGCTTTTCCGATACCAAGCGCGAGATGCCCTGCCTTTCGGCCCATGGTTACCACAAAATACCAGCGGGATGTTGTTTTGGCATCGGTCATAATATTCTTAACGATTTCAACACCCAGATGCCGTGCCGTTTGAAAGCCGAACGTTGGAATCCCATGCGGAAGATCAAGATCATTATCTATTGTTTTTGGAACATGCGCGACACGAATTCTGCCGTTGGCAACCTGTTCAACCCGGTAGGCCGAATACGCTGTGTCGTCACCGCCAATAGTGATTAACTGATCTACATTTAATCGCAGTAAAGATGAAACCGTGTTTTCCAAAAATTTTGGATCTTTAGTCGGGTTTTCCCGGGCAATTCCAATATATGACCCTCCCCGGAAATGGATACGGCTTGTCTCATCTATTGTCAATGGAGCGATGTGTGAAATATCACCCTGCATAATCCATTTAAAACCATCTTTTATACCGATCACATCACCGCCCGAAAGTATAGCCCTGATTGTCGCGGCGCCTATAACACTGTTTATCCCGGGCGCCGGGCCACCGCCAACAAGTATGGCTGTTCTTTTAGGATGCATTAAATACCTCCAAAAATACACTATTTTTTAGCTTAAAAAGAGGCAATATACAAAGACAAACCAATTCCCGCAAGTTCACATTTTTGAGTATTTTTTTATTTAATTGAATAATTATTCTATCGATCATGATATTTGTTTTACGGTGATATAAATCAAACCATTTGGATAAATTTCTTTTAATATTTACACTGGTGGTCAGCCTTCGGTATATTAAAGATATAACAATATTGTGTTATCAAAATTATTTTACGGTTATTCTTCCCCTGCTTATGTTTAATTGTACCGGCTAAGACACCGATTACCTCCCGGAAGAGTTTATTGTTAGATGCTTTTTAATTTCAGTTCTTTTATCGAACCGGGTTATTTTTTATGAAAATTAATGCAGTCTATTTGTCGGGATTTAAAAATTTCGAAAAGAACGTCAAGTTCGAATTTTACAATCACGCCGACAATCAACACTTAAATATGGTGGGAGAAAGAAAGGAATCACTTTTTGAAGTGATGCTTGGGATTCTTTTCGGCTTCGATGAATCGGAAAAAAAATCATTTAAAAACAATCTGTCCACTGATATTTTCAGCGGACTGCTTGTTCTGAAATTCGACAAGAGGCTTTTTCATATTGAAAGAGATATGAACAATGACTCGGTATCATTTATAATCAAAAACGAAAAAGATGTTAAAATTATTTTTCAGGGTAAAGACATACCCTCCGAAACATCTGAACGTCCCTATCTGAAAGTTTTAAGTTCACTATTTCCGATCACAGACAAGCACTCAATCAAAAATATATGTTATGAATTTGATTCGGGAGATGATTCCAGATTAATTAATCTCCTGGAAGCATTTAACCTTCTGCTATCGCCGTGGTTAAAATTTGCAGGCACTAAAAAACTACTGCTTGACTCATATGAACTCATACGATCGATCCCAAAAACAGATAATAAGGACTCCGTCCTGGTAAAAAAGTTTTTAAAAATCATGAGTTTTAAAGGCCGATTAACTCAACTGATAAAACTTGATACAACGCTCAATGAAATTACCGACGATATAAAAAAATTCCGGTTTATGTACGAATCATTTGACTCTAACCTTTCAGTATCGGGCAGAGCGGCAGAAATTCTTAAACAAAATTATCCTTTGCTTATTCACTTTGACGCGGTCAATCTGAAAGAATCGGTTCTTTCCTGGAAAGAATTACAAAAAGAAAAGCAGGTTCTCGAGAATGAACTTCATAAACTGAGACAAAAGAAGGCGATTATTAACAGAAACATAGATGATAAATTGTTGCTTTACAGAAATTTACCGCCAACATTTAAGTCGGATATTGATGAATTCAAAGAGCTGAATATTCAGCTGGAATTAAAAAAGAAACGCGTTTCGGGTATGAAAGTGGAAATGATCATCCTGAAAGCGGCTCTCAAGGAAAGGTACCGGCGAAAATGGTATCTCATCGTTGTCATCCCCGCGATTTTTTTCTTCATTTTTTATTATCTGGTTAAACAAATGTGGATTTTTATCATTCCTGAGACGATCATTATAGCAGGTATAATAATATTTTATATAGGTCATCTGAAAACAAAAATCAAAAAGCAGATAAAGTGGGTAAATGAAGAGGCGCAAAGGCTAGAAAAGGATATTCACGACACGGAATCTAAACTTATAAAACTGAAACAAAAATCCTTGCTGTTTGAAAATCCGGAGTATCTTGATACGCATATTGAACGTTACAGGAAATACAGACAGATGCTTGATCAGCTGAATTCACTGGAAATTCAGGAAAACAAGATACTGGAAATGCTTCAGGACGAAATGTATTTGAATCAAATCCCCGCATACCAAAAAAAGTATTCGACTTACATAGACATTACCCGTCCTGATCTGGAAAAATATCTTGAAGATTTTATCGATTTACAGAACAAACAAGCTCACTCCGCGACTCCCGAAATTCCGTTAAAAGTCAAACAGGAAATTCGTATTATCATAAGAAGCTACCTTAAGCTCCGCGCCGACCTCTTAAAAATGCGAACCACATACTTGAAAAGTTTACATATGATTTATGACCCTGATAAATGGCCAAAACTAATTACCAGGGTCGATGAAATCATAGAAAATCTGGAGAACCGGCTCTCTCCGGAAAAATAGTGAGTCGGTCAGGTTTTATTTTATATCGACTGGGCGGGATTGTTGATAATCAACCGTTATCCTTCAATGAAACTTTACTCATCATGCATCATTTCCAGGCTGATCTGGAATTTCTTAAGTTTTTCTTCCAGTAATTTCCGGCTGATTTGCACATCTTTCGCGACAAGATCAAGATCCCATTCATTTATATGAAGACGGTTTAATAAATATAATTTTTCAAATTCTCCCATGGCTTTCTGATATGAATCGCTGGAAATAACCACATCATTCGTCTTATCCATTTGTATGGCTGTTGCCGCGGTTCCGTAATCTATTACATTCGAATTACTGAATAGGACCATTCTGAAGACTGCCGATTTTAATTGTCTTACATTTCCTTTCCAGGGCTGAATCTTAATCAATTCCAGGGCTTGATCGCTGAAGTGTGTAATATTTTTGCCATATTTTTCACAGCCGCGACGCAGATAAAATTCCGATAACAATGGAATATCCTCCACTCTCTTCCGAAGCGGTGGTATATTTATGGAAAAAGCATTCAATCTGTAAAAAAGGTCTTCCCTGAACTGTCCTGATTTTACTTCGTTAATCAAAATTTTATTTGTCGCGGCTATGATGCGCACTTTGGAATGAATCGTCTCCGTACCCCCGACACGCTGGTACTCGCCATCGTTTAAAAATTTTAATAATTTCCCCTGCGCTTCCAATGGCAATTCAGCAACCTCATCAAGGAATAATGTCCCGTTGTTGGCCTCGGCGATCAATCCTTCTTTTCTCGCGGTCGCGCCCGTAAATGCCCCCTTCTCGTATCCAAATAGTACGGACTCGACCAGTGTCATAGGAATGGAGGCGCAATTAACAGATACGAAGGAATGCGCTTCCCTAATGCTGTGATAATGAATGATTCTTGCCAGTAAATCCTTTCCCACGCCGCTCTCACCCATCAGCAATACTTTCGTATCTGTGGGAGCGATGGTTTTGATATCCTGATATACTTTGTGTATTTCTTTGCTTTTGCCTATCAGTGTAAACTGCTTACTTAATTCCTTGAATAAAGCTTCGCTTAGCAGCGTAAGCTCATTCTTCTCAATCGCCCTGTTGATGGTCAATGTCAGACGATCGATGTCTACCGGTTTTTCAAGAAAATCATAAGCCCCCATCTTTGTCGCGTCAACGGCAGTCCTTATTGTCGAAGCGCCGGAGACCATTATAACCGGTATGTTCGGTTTCACCTCCACAATTTTCTTGAGGATATCAAGCCCGTTTAGCTCCTGATTCAGCACAACATCCGCCAGAATTACATTCCATTCGTTAGTGATCGCTTCTTTCAATCCTTGCTCCGCATCCGTGTGATATTTCAATTCCATACCCCGAAGCGCGAGTGTCTTTTGCACCTGGATACAATATGCTTCATTGTCATCTATCAGTAAAACCTTTTTTATTTCCATTCCATAATCTTTCCATTTTCAGTGTGAGAATTAATCTCAAAACTGAGTTTACTTCCTTTATTTTCAATCATTTCGAATATCAAATGTGACCCGTGTTTTTCTAACATCCTCATTGCGATAAGTAAATCCTTGTAAAAACCAATATTTTTATCCGATATTTTCGGAGTTATAACAGATTGCAAATCTTCGTTCTTTGTGTCTTGTATAGAAACAAGTAATTTTTGCAAATTCCGGGAGGGGAGATGTTTGATGGATATATGAATCTTTCCTTTTCCATCCATGGACTTTATGCGATTTAAAACTATATTTTTTAACGCAAGTTCCATTTCCCTCTTATTTATATATACCGGAGGCAATTTTTCTTCTATTTCTCTGACTAAGGTGACGCCATTTAATATATCATCCGTGATTTGACTCAAAACCCTCTCCGCCAAATCCACGAAATCGCAGGCTGAGTAATTATTTTGAGTCGTATTTGACATCATCGACAAAATGTTTGCAAATTTCTTTATATCCTCTATCGCATCCAGAGCAGGCTGAACATAATCTTCGATCTCGGCATTGACAGAGTCCGCCGCGCCACCATTTTCATCACGGGAAAATTTAAGATTCTGCAAAGATATCATTGCCGTTGAAAGAGGTGACTTCAGATCATGAACTAATTTATGAATCACTTCAAAATATATATCGTCAAATTTTGACTTCTGTAAGATCAGTTTGATCAGGAAACATCTTTTCATGATTCCCAATGTCACCGGCTGAATATTCACAAGGAAATTCAGCGTTTCTTTTCCATTGTATAAACTCCAGTATGTGGTATCAGGATGACCCGATGCGATGGATTCGTCTATGACTTTTGTCAATTCGATAAATTTATCCGACTTAGAGATGTCTGATTTTGACATCTCGGGATTCAGAATGTCAAGAAAAGAATGATTAACCGCTAAAATTTTAAGATTATCTGAAATGCATAACGATGGTGAAAACTGGCTTAAGATCAGTTTTCTTGACATCATTCTCGGTACAATAAGAACAAAAATCAAAACGATTCCGGTAACTATGATAAATGAGATAAGTAAATATATTACCATCTTACATACCAACCGAAGTTTGAAACAGTTATTCTACATATCATTCCTGATCCCAAAATCCTTTTTGAAATACAGATTATCCTTAATCAATCCATTTGAACACAAATTCTTTTCAGATAAATATGACAATTATCAATAACCGGTTTGTCTCTCTGAAGCGTGTTAAATTCAGTTTGCCAAATACCTTGAATTAATGTAAGTAAAACTAACCTATTTAGTCAAGCCTATTCAAAATTTTGTAACTAAATAACCTTATTTTTTATGACTGAAGTATTCCAATTTATATCAAATATCATCATGGATGGATTTACTTTTTTTTGACATTTTATTGTAAGTAATATTTATAGTATTAAATTGTATTATTATCATATTATTAACGAGCTTGTCAGCTGATGGATATATTGCACACTCTCTTGCTTTTTGGCGTTGGACTGATTGCCGGTTTTATGAATGTATTCGCCGGAGGAGGTTCCACTCTCACATTACCCGCGCTTATTTTCCTGGGACTTGATAGCGCATCGGCAAACGGGACCAACAGAATTGCTATCATCATTCAAAATATTTTTGCCATGTGGGGTTTTCAGCAGGAAAAAGTCAATCATCTTAAACAAAGCTTTCTTCTTGCGGTTTTCACACTTCCCGGGGCTGTTTTGGGAGCGATTTTAGCGATCAGAATCAGTGATTTATGGTTCCAGAGGATACTGGGTGTCATTATGATATTAATAATTGTCACCATGTTTTTCCCACAGTCCCGCAACGTACAAGAATCCGGCAATGAGGGAAACAGAAAATCCCTACTCATTTATCCCGCGCTCTTCGGCATAGGGTTCTATGGAGGATTCATTCAGGTTGGTGTGGGGTTTTTATTGATGGCGGCATTGTATCATATTCTGAAAATCGGACTTGTAAAAGTGAATGTGCATAAGGTGGCTATTGTGTTTTTATATACGATACCGGCGATTCTGGTATTTATTGCCACCGGAAATATAAATTGGGAGCTTGGATTGTCTCTTGCCGCGGGCAACGGTGCCGGCGGATGGCTGGCTGCCCGGATTTCCGTAAAGGGCGGGGAAAAGATCATCCGTTATATTCTGGCGCTGACTATTTTTATTATGGCAGTAAAATTATTTCGATTCTAACAGATTTACAGCCACTATTAACAAACGGCCGATTCGCTTCCCGCATAATCCGGGACATACACAGCTCTTTTGATTTTATTTGTCGGCGTTTTCAAAAACGGCTCCGTCTGTTCGATCACTTTTTGTATTCTTGAAGCAGACGGAAGCTGCGCGTTTGTTTCTTCTTTTACTTTCTCAAGAATATTCTCGATTTCATTTGCTATAATCGCCTGTTCTGTTTCTGAATTTTGCATAAAATTATAGTCGGGATAAATTCTGGCGGTTAATTTGTTGTTCAACATGTAAACAAGCGCTTCTTCAACATAATCAGATTCTTTTAATTTATTTTCGATCACTTCAGGATATATATTTTCTCCGGATGAACCGATAATTACATTCTTGGATCTTCCCTTGATAAAAAGAAATCCATCGTGATCCAGATATCCCCTGTCTCCCGTTATAAACCATCCGTCCCCGGTGAATACCTTTTTTGTTTCCGCGTCATTTTTATAATAACCCTTCATAACATTCGGGCCGGATACATAAATTTCACCTATTCCTGTCACAGGATCCGGATCAACAATTTTTATTTTAACGCCGGTTATCGCGTGGCCAACGGATTCTATTTTCGCGGTCGCCATCGAAGAGAACGTCACCAATGGTGAACATTCACTTAATCCGTAACCCGCGGCATAGGGAATCCCTCCCGTTCTTAGAAAAATTTCCACCTCCCGGTTCAAACTCGCGCCTCCGATAATCGCGCATTTCAGTCTTCCGCCAAATGCTTTGTTGATTTTTTTTCCTACTAATTTATAAACCAGTTTCCTGCCGAGGTTTGAGGCGGATAGCAATTTTAATAATTTTTTCTCTGTTATTACCGGAAGCACCTGTTTATGGTATATCTTTTCAAAAACAAGCGGTACCGCCCCGATAATATGCGGCCGTACTTTCTGCATGGCGTTCATTAATACCTTTGGAGAAGGTTTCTGATTTAGATAGTAAATACTTGATCCGCAGTAAATAATCGACAGAAAGGAAGACGTGGAGCCAAACGCGTGGGCCATGGGAAGGATTGTCAAAACAACGCTCTTTTCGTCTATCACTCTAAGAAGATCCGGTCCTTCAAACAAGTTGCTGACAAGATTTTTATGGGTAAGCATAACCCCCTTGGACTGGCCTGTCGTCCCGGATGTATAGAGAATTTCAGCAAGATCATTCTCATGGATTTCCACTTTTTTATAATCGGGATTTTTGTCCAGGGATTTGATGATTTTTTTGGGTAGATTTTGTATATGGTCCCAGATATTCTTGTGTTGCTCCTTATCCGGCAAAGGCATAAAATCACTAAGACTAAGGACAACCTTCATTTTTGTGATTGATGGAATATCCATTGACTGGAATAGATATTCAGAAATAAATATCCCGGTGGCTTCAGAATGTTTAAGTATATTTTGTATATCAGCTTCAGGAAATTCATCCATGACGGGGACAGCAACACACCCCAGAGTGGTGACCGCCATAAATGCGATTGCCCAATTTGGTGTAGAATTTCCGAGAATGACAATTTTGTCATTCTTTTTTAGCCCGATTTTGGTCAGATATAATTTTAATTGCTCAACTTTAAGCGCGAATTCAGCGTAAGTAATCGGTTTTTCACCCACAAGCGCCAGTGATGGCCTGTCTGAATATTTCTGAACAACTTTATCAAAAAACAGATCCAGAGTATACTGCGGCAATCCAAATTTCATTCCGAGAGTCCTTTACATTTTCTTAGGCGGTACGCGCTTAAGTTTATTTTCTTATTCAAATCGCTTATTTTATGATTATTTGCTATCGCTGATCAGCGTATGGGATTAGACGACTGAAAATCCGCCAACAATTTTTGCAGATTCGGATTCGCCGATAACAGCCGGTATTCCAATAATTTTATTACAGTCAGAAAATCGCGCCATTCAGATATAAAGCTTTCCGGCCCGCTGAATATTTGCTTCGCTTCATGAAGAGTCGCTTTGAAATAATCAGAAAAACTCATATTTTCAAGTTCGTCCGTCAGGGCGCTGATAATATGTAAAAATTTTTCTCCCCCCAGCCACACTCCGCGGCAATTCTGACAATAGTCAATTTCGATTCCGGTATCTCTGTAATCAATACTGACCAATTTTGAGCTGCAGAATGGACATGACATTGGATTTTCCAGAATTTTAAATTTATCAGGATGTTTCCAAAGTTCAAAATCCATCCAGTTCAAATCCGGATCAACTTGTTCTCTTGCTATCCTTAGTTGTTCTTCTTCAAACCATGTCCCATTGCATGAGGGACACTCCTTTATTTTGACGGAACCGACGATGCATTCCTGCATCTTTTTTTTGCATTCAGGACAATTCATTTTATCTGCCTCACTTTTTGTGGATAAGTTTAATTTTGATTTAAACACTTTTTAATATTAAAACTCAATTTTCCAAAAAAATGAACCGGACTCTTTTCCTTTTTGCTGTTTTGATCGGTCAGACCGCCATATCTGGTCCCCAAATTAAACCGGACTGATTGCATACGACCTTGTCAATAGTACAATATAAATAAATTCAATTACAGAGAAAATTAAAAAATTTACATCTGTTCATGACAACCTGAACAAAAGAAGGAATAGAATTAACGAATAGAATTATATTGGAAGAGATATGGAGAATGTGCTTCCCTGTCCCGGCCGGCTGTTTACGGAGATCTTTCCCTTATGCAGATGCACAATATGTTTCGTGATCGCGAGTCCTAATCCGGTACCGCCCATTTTTCGGCTTCGGGCTTTATCAACTCTATAAAATCGTTCAAAAATGCGCGCCAAATGCTCCTCCGCAATTCCGACGCCATCATCTTTAACTTCAATGAGAAGAGTATCTTTATCGCGCCGGCATAGGATATTCACCGCGCCTTTCTCAGGGCTGTATTTTATCGCGTTATCCAGTAAATTGATAATTGCTTCCTCGATCAGAGCATCATTGATTCTCGCGCTTAAATCAGCAGGACAATCTGTTATAATCGAAATATCTTTAGTGAGGGCGGCCGGTTCACAAATCTGGACGGCTGCTTCCACGATATTCGACACTTCTTTCTCTTCAAAAATAATTTTTTCTTTTTCTCCGTCATTCTCGAGACGGGCGAGTGTCAGTAAATCATCGATAATGGAATTCAACCGGTTTGTTTGCCTGGAGATGATCTCCAGAAACTTATCAGCTTTCTCGGGTTCATGAATCGCCCCATCGGCTAATGCTTCAACAAATCCTTTGATAGAAGTAAGAGGAGTCCGGATTTCATGAGACGCGTTCGCCACAAAATCTTTTCTGCCGTTTTCAAGCCTGCGCAATCGAGTAACATCATTCAATACAATTAACGCTCCAATCGTTTCGCTTTTTTCATTCTGCAGCACAGTACCATGGACTTGCACTATAAAATCACCCTGATTATGAAGAATGATTTCCGCTTCCTGCATTTCATCTGATTTCAGCGTCCCGGTTACAATATTTTGTAATCCTGTATTTCTGAATAATTCATGTATATCGCGTCCCCGAACATCTTTTGGATCAATCCCAAGAATTTTGGCGGCGCCCTTGTTCATACTCATTACCCGTTCATTCCGGTCAACCGCAAAGACACCCTCCGCCATGCTCTGAAGGACGGCTTGCTGTTCATTGTTCTGGGTAATAATGGTTTTTATTTTTTCATCTAATTGCGCGGCCATATTATTGAGTTCATCTGTGAGTTTGCTTAACTCAAGTGATTTTGGCGCGGGCAGCCTGAATTCGAGATTACCCTTCGAAAAATGTTCAACTCCCCTGGTCATTTCCTCCACCGGGGCGCTGATCCTTCTTGCCACCAAAAGGCTGATAAAAGCGGTAATTAAGGCGATAATTAACCCGGAAAAAGCAATATTTTTCTGGATTTCTATAAGGGCATTCTCTACAGAAGTTAAATGTTTCGATGTTCTTACCAGCGCGATCGTCTGATCATCCTGTTTTACGGGAATGGCCACATACATCAGATTCGCGTCAATAGTGTAACTGAACCTCATCGATGATCCTGAATTACCGGCCAGCGCCTGTTTAACCTCCGGTCTGTCCATATGATTATCCATGATGGCCGGATCTTCATCAGAATCGGCGATCACCCTGCCATTTGGAAGTATTACCGTAATGCGGGTGCCCGTTTTCTTCCCCAGTTCTCTGACCGTTGAATCCAGCGCGCTTGTTTCTCTAAGGTTCAAAAGCGATTTAATCGTCGGTTCCAGCATAAGCGCCTCAGATTCTAAATCCAGGGAACTCTGCTTAAAATAAAAATTACGGGTAAGACCTGATGAATACCAGGTTACGGCTGCCAGTCCAATGACCAATATCAATAAAAACGATGGAAAAATCTGCCACAGGAGTCTCTTCTTACGCATTATTTATTCCTTGAATTTGTAACCAACACCTCTTACCGTCTCAATGTAATCGTCGAATTTACCCAGTTTTTTTCTCAGGCCCACGACCTGCACATCAATCGCTCTCTCCGTAACGGGATAATCTTCTCCTCTGAGCGCGTCAACAATCTGATAGCGGGTAAATACCCACCCGGGGCGTCCTGCCAGAAACTGCAGCAGCCGGAACTCACTGTATGTTAAATCAAGCGCTTCACCATTCAGAATGACCTCGTGTCGGCCGGGGTGGATGATAATGTCATGAATCTGAAGCACATCGTCTTCATTGCTCAGTTTTTGATTCTTGCGGCGTAAAATGGCTTTAATGCGGGCGGTCAGGACCTTCGAGCTAAACGGTTTGATCACATAATCATCCGCGCCCAACTCCAGCCCTTTTACTATATCCGCCTCATCACCCTTGGCCGTAAGCATGATGATCGGAATCTCAGTCTGTGCCTGATTTTGTTTTATCACCCGGCAGACATCCAACCCATCCATCCCCGGAAGCATAATGTCCAACAGAATTAGATCCGGATGCTTTTGTTTGAGGGCCGTTACGATTTCTTCACCGTTTGTGAATCGGGTGATTTTGTAGCCTTCTTTTGAAAGAAAATACTCGATAAGATCAAGAATATCTTCCTCATCATCAACCGCGTAAATTTTTTCACCGGCCATATTCACTCCATAATTCTTACTTTTATCATAAATACGAATTACAATATGAGCAAGAATTATTAAAATTATGTTAGAATCTGATTAATTACTGATGTGATTTCAATTTTTGGACAATCAAATTTAATCGATATTTCACGATTAGGAATCAGCGTTTAAACATGAAATGCGGGCGATTTCACCGTTTTTTCTTTTTGGGTTTCTGGCGAATATAGATTGTCTGATGCCTGGCGTCACCATCACTGATTTTCGTATCGATTTCAAACAGATCGGTTGCGCGGATGAGTTCTCCCAATTTCTTATAACCATAGTTCCTGGCGTCAAAAGAAGGATATTGATTTGAAATCTGCTGTCCGACGGCGCCAAGATGAGCCCATCCCGCTTCATCGGCAACAGCATCAACGGCGACTCTCAGTAAGTTGACAAGACCGGTATCACCTTTTAGATTTTTTGATTCCTTTGGTTTCTTCTCTGCCGCGTCACTTCCGGCAGATATTCCATGCTCTTCATCTACCGTCCTCAAAATTTCAGTATATATAAACTTGTCGCACGCGCTGACAAATGAATTTGGCGTCTTCTTTTCCCCAAACCCGTAAACCGTCGTGCCTGTCTCTCTCACTCTGGTGGCAAGGCGGGTAAAATCACTGTCACTGGAAATGATACAAAATCCGTCAAATCTGCTCGTATAGAGTAAATCCATCGCGTCAATGATCATCGCGCTGTCAGTGGCGTTTTTACCTACCGTATATCTGAACTGTTGGATCGGATGAATCGCGTGCATCAACAAAACTTCTTTCCATCCGCGCAAATTTGGAGATGTCCAGTCACCATAAATTCTCTTTACGCTGGCAACTCCAAATTTTGCTATCTCCGCGAACAAAGGCTCCACAATAGCCGGTGAAGTATTGTCGGCGTCGATTAAGACGGCCAGTGTTTTTTGTCTGTCATTATTTTTCATTTTTGTCTCCACGTTCCGGTTTAATAAATCCATTCACCCTGCCTCTCTAACCGATCATCCAGATTAAATTTTATCAGCATATTTGCCGTTTCGGTCTCCGTTAAACGTTTCAGCGGGATTTCCGAATCATTTGCCAACTCTTTTACTAAAATGGAAGCAACGGCGGCAGCGTCTGATAAATATTTTTTATTCACTTTATCAAACGAGTCACCATGGGTATGATAATATTTAACCATCGATTCATCAAGATGCGCCTGAAGACCGATAACGGGGATGCCCTTTAGCAGAAAGGGCATATGATCGCTGTTGGTCCAGGGCCTGCTGATCACACCGCTTTTTAGTTCGAAACCATTCAAATTGTCTTTCAATGATTGAAGAAATGGAAGTAAATAATCGAATCCCATCGCGTTGAATCCTGTCGGTGTTCCCGTCATATCCATATTGATCATCGCGACCACCGGATCATTATGATGGACACCGGCATAATTTTTTGCTCCCCAAAGCCCAAGTTCTTCACCATTAAACCAGACAAATTCTATTGTGTAATAATTATCCGGTGAATATTTTTTAAGTATCCTTGCCACATCAAATAATATTGCCGTACCAAGGCCGTTATCGATTCCTCCCTGGGAGAGATCCCAGCTGTCCAAATGGGCCCCTACAACTATCTTATCTTTGACCTTACCAGGAATCGTGACAGTCAGGTTTGACGTTTCAATTTCCTTGCAAAAGGATCGCGTGTCAATCTGGATCGTGACCGGAATATTCTTCTCCAACAGTCTCGCAAGCCTTTTTCCCTCTTCAAATGTTAGGCTGTACGCGGGAACAGCGGTTGGTGTTCCCTGAAAATTCCCCGTGCCCGCCAGGTTCAGCCCGCCAGGTTTGCTGTTGATAAAAAGAACTGCTTTCGCGCCATATTTTCCAGCCAATTCAATAATTTCTGATCTCATCAGCTCTTTGCCCAAAGGCGGTTTTTCGGAACTGACCAGAACAATCTGGTTTTTGACTGTCAAATTCCGGAAGGTTTCTTCAGAACCGTAACCGGCATAAACAACCCGGGATTCAAATGCAGGGGCCCTATCCACATACCCAAGAGCCGCGGCCTGTAATTTAAGATTAACCGGCTCTTTAATCCGGACAACATCATTCCCGCGAACCCATCCCGGCATTTGAAATTTTTCCAGATTGACCCTGAAACCGATATTCTCCAATTCAGCTTTTAGAATACGGATCGCGTTTTCATTCTGTTCGCTTCCTACCGGTCTGCCACCGGCCTCGTCACATATCCTTTCCAAAACCGCGTATGATTGATTATCCAGATAGGCTGAACCTATCATGGAATACCGTGTATCATTCTCATTGGCGTGAGAAACTCCAACCAAACTGATTAAAACAACAATCATCCATTTAACCGGCCGCATTTTATCTCTCCGGATCTTTTAACATTCTTTATCTTGTAATCTATTAACAAAATCGCGCGATTAAAAATGAAACTTTAAATTATCGCTCTTATGTTTGCAACCTATCAATCTATTAAAAAAAATCCCGCCCTTATGGAGGAGCGGGATGGAAATTAATCGAACAAATCGGATGGATTTAATAGTCTACTTCATGATCAGGGAAATTGCTGTCTGCCCGCGCATCCGCTTCATCTATATTAAGCTCGAGATGCCCGCCACTATTTGTCGCGCTGGTAATTTCATAGATCTCCGTTGTTCCTTCAAGCCCTATCAGGGTGACGAATACTTCCGCCTGTTCATCAAAATCTTCAAGATATTCTCGTAATTGGTATACTTTCATTGTAACCCCCGGAATTAGGTTAATGTGATTCGAAATTTTGTTAACAGTCAAAGGATTTTTTCTATTCCGTGTTTTTTGTTCGGGTTCCGAATTCTGCCTGGTCAATTCACCGGGCAATGATTTCTGAACGTTGAAAATTCCCTTGTTCCCATTTTTCAACTAAATTATAATCAGGATATTGCTGTTTTATTTACAATACTTAAACCGGCAATAAAAAAACCGACCTGTGATTTGAAGGTCGGCTTATTTCCTGAGTCCCGCAAGTATAATAAAATTATAGATAAAAATCAATTTTTGATATTTGATGCAGCCAGCCTGGCTTCTTCAGAGTTTGGAAATCTCTGGATTACCAGCTTTAAATACTTTTGCGAACCCGCGGAATCACCCATTTTTTGATAACAGTACCCTGCTTTTAATAACGCGGCAGCCTGTTTATTTCCCTCGGGATAATTATTTACGACCCGTTCAAACTCTCTTAATGCAGATTGATACTCACCCTGCGCGTAAAAAGTTTCACCTATCCAATACTGTGCATTGGATGCCAGATCGCTCTGCGGAAATTTTGATAAATATTGCTGAAATCCCTGTAAAGCCAGCAAATAATTTCCCCGGGTAAGATCCAGATACGACGCATCGTAAAGTTCTTTCGGGGTACTTTCACCGGCGTTTCTTACCGGGCTGTCACCATCAGCACCGGTTTGCGGTTCATTTAAAGGAACCCGGGCGGCTTGAACACCCGTAAATCTTGACATCTGATAGATATGGTCATCAAGTTTACTGTCGATATAACCTGTTTGTTCTTTTAGTACCGATAATTCGGAAATTAAATCCGCCTTAATTTGGCGAGTGTCATTTTCAAGCGCGGTCACAAGTTTAAGCTGTGACTGAAGCATTTTTTTCATTTCTCTGTTTTCACTCACCAGAAGTTCTACCTGATTACGCAAATAGTCCGTATCATCCTGAAACCTGATAATTTCTTTTCTGCTGGCGCATCCGGACAGAACGTATAATAAAGTAAAAAGTATTAATACACTGATCAATTTATGTTTCATCTTTGATATTCCATGATTTGAAATCTCCGGGCATCCAATACCCGGAGATTATCAGGATTATTGTTTTATTTACTTATCACGAACGCTGAACGGCGATTTTTTGCCCAGAAATTTTCTCCGGCCCCTATGGCAGCCGGACGTTCTTTTCCGTAACTGATTGTTGATAATCTGTTTCCTTCCACACCGGAATTAACCAGATATTTTTTAACCGAGTCGGCCCGTTTTTCACCCAACGCAAGGTTGTATTCAATCGTACCGCGTTCATCACAATGACCTTCAATAAGAAGCTTAACCTTGGGATTTTCTTTCAAACTACGCGCGTACTCCGCCAGTGTCTGGCGCGCTTTGGAAGTAATATCATATTTATCATAATCAAAATAGATCTCCATAAAACGCAATTCCACCTTAGTCTTGGTATTTTCCTCAGATTCTGTTTCCACTACTTCTACCGGTTTTTCCACCTCCACAGGGGCCTCAACAACCGGTTTTACCGGCGGTGTGATTTTAGCCGCCGATTTGTTACACCCGCTCAAAATGGCCAGAAAAGCGAACATGGTAACGACACTCAAAATAATTTTGACTCTCATTGTAATTTTCCTCCGATTTAAAGTTTACCTGTTGATTATATTATCAATTTGTACAGCCACCTGACTGAAGTTTTTATAGGCGTCATTTGATGTTTTTTTCAGTTCCTTTTCCAGTGCCTCAATTTGCATATTCAGGTTTCTGATTTCTTTTAGATCCTGACCGCTTAGTTTTGATTTTGCGATGAGTAGCTGAGCTCTGCATTTTTTTAATTCATTTTCCGCTTCAGTGAATTCATTGCGGGTCGTGAAGCTGAACGCTGCCGAAAGATGCCCTTTGGAGTTGATCAGCGGTATAAAATAATACTCAATTTTATCAATTTTCTGTTTGATAAGTTCGATTTCCTCCTTTGCTTTTATATTTTTCCCTCTCTCCTGATATTGCTCTGCTGCTTCAGCGTGCTTTTTTAATTCATCGATTTGTGATATGAGTGAATAAATGGTTGATTCGTTCAAAGCCGAATTCCAGGGATTAACTTTTTTATTTTCATCACATTTCCAAAGAATAGCTAAACTTAAAAATATGACAAACATTTTTTCTTTTGACAAAATATTCACTTTGCCCCCGGATTTATTTTGTGCCTTCTAAAAACCGATCCGGTCTTTTACCGGAATTCTGCTAATCATAACTAAGTCTTGGCGACCACCGCGGTGAAGCATTATTTCCTCCTGATGTTACCGCGCGCATATTGGAACCATCCCAGTTCACCATGTAAATATCCCATCTCATCCCGCTACCCATAGCAAATGCTAATTTTAATCCGTCGGGTGACCAGACCGGATTTTCATGATTCCCCGAACCTGCGGTTATTCGCCTTAATTGTGAACCGTTTATATCTATTGTATATATCTGAAATCCCCCATCCTCACGGCTTACAAACGCGATAAAGTCGCCTCTGGGTGACCAGCTGGCCGAATCATTGTATTTACCTTCGAATGTCAGGCGCCGCACGTTTCCGCCCATGGCATCCATCAAATAAATTTGCGGATTTCCGCTGCGGTCTGATGTAAAAGCAATTTCCCGGCCGTTCGGAGCCCATGTGGGCGATGAGTCAATCGCGGGGTGATTTGTCAGGCGGCGCAGACTGCCGTCTTTAACATCGAGGGAATATATTTCAGCATTGCCGTTCTGAGTGATGGTCAAAGCGATTGTTTTACCATCCGGTGACCAGGCGGGAGCGCTGTACAAACCCTGTAATTTTGACATCCTGTACAATTTTCCATCCCCGATATTCTGGATCAGGAGTTCAGGCCGCCCCGACATGTAGCTTGTATATGCAATCTGTTTGCCATCCGGTGACCATGCGGGGGACAGATTTAGAGAATTATTATGTGTGAGTTGTGAAACTCCGTGCCCGTCAAAATCAATGACGGCTATTTCCTTGGCCTGCCCCTTCGCCACGGTAAAGGCGATTTTAGAATTCGCGATTCCTTTTTCGCCGACAAGATAATACACGATTTCATCGGCCACTTTATGTGCAAGCAATCTCGCATCCGAAAGATCCGCCTCAAATTTCTTGTCAAAAATCTGACTGGTCCCCGGCAACTCAACCAGTCTGGAGGAAAATTTCAGGTTGTCCTTCTTAATCTCCAGACTTCCTGACAATCCTGCCCTGGCCGATGAGTTGGATATTTTTAGGGAATCGGTCGGATTAACCAGATCGACGACGATAAAGAATCCGGACAGATTTAAATCATTAATTAATATCTCGCGGAACGAGTTTCCGTTTTCTAAACCAAAATCAGAGATAAAGAGTACAATCGGGTCAAACCCTTCTTTTTGCACCTTTAAACGGACTTCATTTTGCGCGGAGATTTCGGTCATAAACAATCCCACCCAAAAAACAATCATTATGATTAGAAATTTATTTATCAGATTTACCATATCGCCTCAAAATCTATGTGAACGAGCAACTGATCGCCGCGAAACTCTTCCGGAAGCGGAGGCAGCGGAGCTAAGGCGTACACAGCCCGTTTCGCGGCCTGATCATACATAAATCTTCCCGAAGTATTTTCGATATTTACATTTTCTATATTTCCGTTTCTTAATACCCTGAATCCCACAACAGCATGTAATTTGTCTTCATTTTCACCGGCCTGAACAGGAGGTTTCCAATTTTCCTGCAACCGGTATTGAATCAGATTCAGGTAGTAATTAAATGGAAAATCCTTTGTGTTTACTTTTACCGGAGAATTTTCCCGGCTTGCGGATGCCTGATTTGATTCTGTCTTTGTCTTTTTAACCTTCTCTTTTTTATTGATTTTTACCTGCTGCTCCTGCTTTACTTCGCGTCTGTTTAATTCAGTAGCGGTATTGTTTTTTGGAGATGTCTTATCTTTGACCGTTATTTCTTCCGGGCTGAACAATTGAACGGCATAAACAGGCGTAAAATCCGGGAATATATATGATTTCGCGCTCAGCAGAATCAAACCTGACACCATAACCAAATGTATTACCATTGACAAAAATATTGAGCGTTTCATTTTTTCCCGCCGGATTCAACCATCAATCCCAGATTATTTATACCGGTCTTTTTAATTTCCCCCATGAGCTCGATAACCTGGCCGTAGGGGATCCTCCGGTCAGCCTTCAGCATCACCGGTTCATCACCACCTGAATGATACAAGTGCAGTAATCTTGACGGAAATTTATCAAGGGTTATCCGCTCTTCATCCAGATATATAACACCTTCATGGGTAAGAGTCACAACGACACTTTGTTTTATTTTCAGGTTATCGGCATCGGTTTCGGGCAGATTGACATCAATTCCTGTTCGCATAAAGGGAGCGGTAATCATAAATATGATCAGCAAAACCATGGTGACATCTACCAGATTAGTGACATTTATTTCTGAAAGTGACTTGAATTCAGATTTCATAAAACCCGGTCCTTGTTAAGAGTTTGCAGAAGCTCGGCCGTAAATGTCTCCAGTTCCTGATTAATTCTGCGGATCCTGTCCACAAAAAAGTTATATGCGATAAGAGCAGGAATGGCGACCGCCAGGCCTGCTATTGTTGTAATCAAAGCCTCGGCGATTCCGGGACCTACAGTTCCGATATCAGCAGAACCCTTCATACCCATGCTCATAAACGCGCTCATAATTCCCCAAACCGTACCCATCAATCCCAAAAATGGACTTACACTTACCGTTGTTGATAAAAAGATCAGATTTTTATCGAGTTCTGAAATTTCCGACGAAACAGCTGCATTAATTATTACCTGGGAAACCGAGGACTCTGTTTTCATCAAGGTCGATTTTTTCACAAGCAGCCCGTCCGCAAGATCTTCGCTTTTTATATCTCCGTTGTTCTGCTGCCGGTGAGAAGCAAATTTTTTATATATTTTCGCATAAGGACTCATTTTGAAATCAGCGGCCTGATGCATAACATCGGCCGAATTTTTATTTATTCTCAAAAATCGCAGAAAGCGCTTTGATTCATCGTTGATCCTCCTAAATTGCCTGGACTTTTCAAAGATAACTCCCCAGGAAACGACCGAGAGAAACAGAAGAACAAGAAGGACAATTTTCGCTACAAATCCGATTTGTTGAAGAAACTGAACTGCATCATTCATACAAGATCCCCAATACAATTTATAGATAATGATGTTGAATATATTTTTCGATATTTGTTAACATGCTGTTAATTTCGAACGGTTTTGTGAGATAACCGTCTGCTCCCGTTTTCAAAACTTCTTTCTCGGTAAAGATGTTGGAATATGCGGTCATCGCCACAACCGGAATTCCCGGAAAATTTAATTTTATTCTTTTCAACAAAGCGATTCCTTCAGCTGCCGGAATCTTCATATCCAGTATAATCAAAACAGGAACTTTTGAATTAAGTTCGTCTTCCGCCTGATCCCACCTGGAGAATGTACATATATCATAATTCTTTTTTTTGAGCAGCTTCTTAAATGCCAGCAAAATTGCCGGATCGTCATCAATGATAATTATTAAATTTTTCATAATTACTTTCCGCTTTCCCGGAAAATTTTTGTTTTATTTTCAAAATTTTCATTCATCATAAACATATGCTCTTCTTATCTTCTCAATAACCATGCCAGAAAAATCGCCGATGGCCTAAAACACTTAAATGATTATTTTTATATGACTTGCCTATTTTAAAAACAGAAAAATTAATTCCAAATCATGTAAGAAGATTTTACATATTGTCAGAAATAATTACATGATACGGATTCCGGTAGTTTTTTAATAGAAACTTGTATCACTTTTGAAATTCTAAGATGTATCATATAAACGAACCGGGAGGATATTGTCATCCGGGTTCATTAGATTTTATCTGATCCCGCCATATAAACAGCTTAAGAGGAACAAGCAGACGCATAGGATACAAATGCAGGATTTATTATGAAGTATGATAGAAATGATTCTGATTTTCTAACGGGTATGAGTTTCGGATAAAATCCGCCAAAAATATATGCCAAATGTCAAAAAATTAACTCCACCGTCGCTAAGGCCTTGAGAATGGAAACTTTAACTGGCTTTGATGAGCCATTGCGAATTTCACATAACGAAGAAACACCTCTTAACTACCGGCAATCTATTAACCATCAGAAATCCAAACAGTCTATCTGTCGGATGATGTTTTAGTTTGGCATAATGGCATATATTTACAAAAAAAAACAGGTATCAGAATTAATCTGATACCTGTCCTTTTCGATTTACCTAATTTTATTTTTCCAATTCATCCATGTTGAGTACTAAAAATTCGACACGACGGTTTAAGGTTTTGCCATCGGCTGTTCTGTTGTCTGATAAAGGCATCGTCCTGCCAAAACCCTGTACAGATAAATTGGCCGGTATAATTTCAAGCGCGCGGCTGAGCAGGTACACCCGCACAACTTTTGCCCGTTCTATACTGAGCTGCATGTTAAATTCATCGGTTCCATCCGCGTCGGTATGACCTCTGATTTCAATCTTTAACTCGGGATGTTTCACCAGAATCCGGCTTATTTCATGTAAAACTTCATAGGATTCCGGTTTAATGGTTGCCTTTCCGGGATCGAAGTATATTTTATGGACTCTCAACAACCCCTTCGTCAGCAGTTCAAGCTCCATCGGCGGAAGAGCGCGGCCTTTGGAATCGACTTTTGCGCCGGCAGCCGTGCGTGGCTCGAGATCTATGCCATCAGGAATACCGTCCCCGTCGCTGTCAATTGCTACACCGCGGACATTCACGATTGCTCCGTTGGGTGAGTTTGGTTCCTGATCAATTCCGTCCGGAACACCGTCACTGTCCGAGTCAATGGCCCTGCCCAGGCGGTCAACCAGTGCTCCTTTTGGAGTTTGCGGTTCCATATCAATACCATCCGGCACCCCATCCAGATCGGAGTCTAATGAACGGCCTCTCGAATCAACCGGCCAGCCTTTCGGAGATTGAGGATCCAAATCCCTGGAATTTGGTATTCCGTCAAAGTCATCATCCGCGAGATAGGTCCGTGTTCCGAATGATATACCGAATAAAATTCGCCAGTCTTCAGCGCGCGTAGGGGTAGCATCCTTTCTTTTTTCGGAAAGTCTTAAATTAAATCCCAGACGTATCCCAAAATTTGATGCTGTTACATATTGAACGCCCTGAGTGAAAATCAGCCTGTCCTGGAAAGGTTCAACCTTATCATCCATTTCTATGGCCGAATACAATTCACTAAAGCCTGTCCACCTGGGAGCAATACGATACTCAAGCGCTGTGGAAGTAATCAACAAATCATCATCAACAATATCATCTCTCAACCCCTGCCATCTGTAAGCTTCATTGAAATGCAGTTTCCAGGACGGGCTGAACCGGTATGTCTGTATCAGCATCGCCTCAATTCCGTATTCCTCATTGTCATAAGGGTAACTGGGATGAATGGCAAAATCGGCTCCCATTGGCACATGAAAAGCCAGTCGGCCGGCCATATCGAAATTATCCGTATTTAACGGAACTTTATATTTCAAGCCAAGCCTTGCGGATCCAAATCCGCTCTGCAGCTGATCCATGCGGTTATCTTCTTTATGAAGCACTCCCCGACCAATGGTATAAAGAACACCTGAAAGTTCAAGCTCATCCGACATATCAAATGTGAGAGTGCTCGTTCCGATAACTAATTCTTCAGTACCCGAAACTCCGGATAAATTAGTTGTGTTGTAAATACCGCTAAAATTTGCACCGATAAAACCTCTGCCAAATGTTTCCGCGGTAAATGTATTAATAAAACCCCTTCCCCCTTCCTGGGCTGGAAATTGATCTTCCTGAGAAAATAAGTACACCGGCATAAAAAAGACTGCAGCAAACACAATCCTGATTAAAAACTTCATTTGAACCCCCTTGTCAGTTTTGATATTAACATCTGAACATTTGAATATCTGTCAATTCTCATGCCAACAAAAAATGGGTGATATAAATCAGCTAAGTTGTTTTTTAATAAATACTTAAATAAAAGAAAGATTTTGGGGTTTTTGAAATTTTTGTTAGTAAGATGTAAACAAGTTAGTCACCCTGATCTAAAGTGATACAAAAGGTGCGGTATAATGGAATCCGAACGGTGGGACGGAGCTTATGCATCCTTCATGATGATTACTTCATTTTTTATCCCGTATTTTTCAATTCTTTGATGAAGCATAACCCGTGAGATGCCGAGAATTTTTGAAGCTTTGACCTGATTTCCTCCTGTCTCTCTCAGTATTTGCAATAACAGACGTTTCTCCGCCTCCGACATTATCTTCTCATAGAGGGCACCGGTAAATTGCTCAATCTGTTCCTTCGAAACACTTTGTGGGATATATTCTTTTTTTGACTCTAATCGGGACGCCTGTTTAAATTCTTCTGTTATCAATTCATCGGGAATTACATTCCCCTTTGACAAAACTATGGCGCGTCTGATGACATTTTCCAACTCGCGGATGTTGCCCGGCCAATGATACAGCTGCAGAGTCTCGAGTGAACTATTTGAGAATTTGATTCCATCTTTTTGTTCCGCTTTACAGTGTTTTTCTAAAAAATATTCAGCCAAAGCGGGAATATCATTTTTTCTAAGACGCAGGGGCGGTAAGGTTATTGTGACAACTTTTATCCTGTAATACAGATCATCCCTGAATCGACCTTCTTCAATGGCCCGTTCCAGATTCCTGTTTGTAGCCGCGATCACACGTACATTTACTTTGATCGTCTGTTCCCCGCCCAATCTTTCAAAACTTCCTTCCTGAAGGACCCTAAGAATTTTCGCCTGTGTTGTTAGGGTCATATCACCTATTTCATCAAGAAAAATAATGCCCCCATCCGCCAACTCGAATTTCCCTGTTTTACGCCGGTTTGCGCCGGTAAAAGCACCCTTTTCATATCCGAACAGCTCGCTTTCAAGAAGCGTTTCCGGGATCGCGGCGCAGTTCACGGCTATAAACTGCTTATTAGTCCTGTTACTATGCTGATATATCGCGCGGGCGATTAATTCCTTGCCCGTTCCGCTCTCACCCCGTAGAAGAACATTTACGTCACTCGCTGCTACCCTGCCGATCAGTTTATAAACTTCCTGCATAACCGGACTGTTGCCAATAATAGTATCCGCGTTCCAGTCAGAGATTGATGAATTTTCAAATTCTGATTTTATTTGATGTAAACGGCTAAATTCCAGCGCATCTGCGATTACTTTTTTCATCGCGGGAATATCAAACGGTTTCAGGATATAATCATACGCGCCGGATTTTGTGGCATTAATCGCGGTTTCAGTATCTCCGAACGCGGTCATGATCAGGACGACAACTTTTGAATCAATTTCTCTTAGTTCCTTCAAAATCTCAATCCCGGATTTATCCGGCAGACGAACATCCAGGATAATCAAGTCATAGCTGTTATCCTTGAATTTGGAAAGCGCTTCTACGCCGTTTTTCGCCGTGTCAATATGGTAATCCACTGAATTCAAAAATCGTTTGAATGAATACCGTACACTTTCCTCGTCATCTACAACAAGTATCCGGTTAGTCATAATTTTACCCTCCTGTACGGTAAGACGATGGTGAACACGGCCCCTGATTCCTGATTATTCTCAGCTTCTATTCTCCCGCCGTGGTTGGTTATAATCTGATGAGCGATTGAGAGTCCTAATCCCGTACCATCCTCCCGGCCCGTTACAAACGGATCAAAGATAGTTTCAATCAGATCATTCGGTATCCCTTTACCGTTATCCGCTATTGCGATCTCCACACTTTCCTTGTCCGGTCCATCATCATTTATGATCTTTGTCCCGAGAAATAATTTGCCGCCATCGGGCATTGCAGAAACCGCATTTTGAATAATATTTAAAAAGACCTGACGCATCTGTTGTTTGTCCGCGAATATATTGACGTCTTTAGCAGTTCGCGTGGCTGATAGCGAAATTTTCGCGTTTTTAAGCTGAGTAGCCATCAATTTTAGGGTTTGCTCTATAATTTCATTCACATTTACATTGGCAAATTCGGGTCTTGGCGGCCGGGCAAAATCAAGAAATTCCTGAAGAAAATGTTCCATACGCAGGATTTCCTTTAATATCACCTGAAAATCTTTATTCAGGCCGGTATCATTCCGCATTTCATCCTTCATTGAAAAAACAAGCATTTTAATGGCTGTGAGCGGATTCCGAATTTCATGGGCCAGGCCGGCGGAAATTTTACCGAGTGCCGCGAACCGCTCAGAACGTTCAAGCATGGCGCGGCTTTTCACCAGATCTGTGTTTATCTCATAAACCTTATTGATGAGGGAACGGACTGAATGATCCAGATGATCTAATTCGGTGCCATTTGAAACATCTACTTTTTCTACGATATCAGTATCCGTTGCTCCCCGAACCTTCAGAACGAGTTCGTAAATGGGATGAGTAATGCTGCGCGCGAGAAATCCCCCTAATCCTAATCCGATCAGAATTCCAAGAATTCCCATACCGTACATGATTGTGTTTACCGTTTTGTTATCCCGCTCAATCAGCATACTGGTGTTGTACATCAATTTTTCATTTATAAAGAGTAATTCTTCACATTTTTCAAAAATGAGATCGAAATAACTTTTCATCGGTCCGGTCAAAATTTCGTAGGCGTGCGCCGGATCATTCCGCTGATAATGAATCACCACCTGTTTCTGATAATCCGTATATGTCTTGAACAATACTTCAATTTCATCGAGAATAGTTTTTTCATATTTCGTGTGGGTCAGATTTCGCGCCACCGAGAACCATTCCATAAATAAGGATTGTTTATCTTTGAAAACCTCAAGCCAGGACAAATTGCCGTCAAGCAAATAATAGGATGTATGCCCTTTCATATCCAAAAGCGCGATTTCCAGTTCCTCCGCCGCTTTAAGGCTGGATACGTTTTCAGCCAGTATTCTACTTGTCGCCTGCTGCATTCTGTTAGTGTAAAAACTGGCAAATAAGCCGAGAATTATAAGAAGACCGCTCATCAGTAAAAAGCCGGTTATCATCCTGGGGCGTATTCTTAACTTCAAAAGAAATCGTTTCTCCGTGACCTGGTTAAAATATCATTTATATTTCGGTGATACACACATATTTTAAAAAGATTTCGGGTGATATGAAACAAAATTCAACGACAGTGATGATCTGATCAGAATAAATGATCTTGATTCCCGGAATCGATTACTTTTATTTAATCATAAATTTAATAAATTTCATATCCAAAATTTGATTATGAAATGAACACACAGTATATATATTTATATTATATTGTTTAAAAAATGATTATTTTAGACAATATTTTTAGCGGAATAAGTATTAAGGAGTTTCCCGATGACACCAAAAAAACCAGAAACGCTCAGCAGCTGGAATATTGTTTTTCCAAATGACGCTAACGCCCTTGGAACCATGTTCGGCGGGCGGCTTATGGCTATAATGGACGAAATGGCCGGGATCGCCGCCTTGAGATACGCGGAGAAACCGGTAGTTACCGCTTCCACCGAGGCTATTGTTTTCAAACTTCCGGTGCGTATCGGCGACAGGATTGAAACGACTGCCCGGGTCGTCTGGGTCGGCAGGAGCTCCCTGGTCATAAAACTGGATGTCTATGCTGAAAATCCCACTGTGGGCCGCGCGCGTCAGCTTTGCACAACCGCTCATTTCAATTTCGTCGCTCTTGATGAAAAAGGCAAACCATCGGCAGTTCCCCCGTTAGATATTGAAACTGAAGCCGACAAAAAGGAATATCAAATAGCTGAGATCGTGAAGAAAAATGCCCTTTCCAGAAAAAATGAGATTGATCAAATGCATACAGGTTATTTTGATGAACACTAAATTAAACCATCATAAAAAATTGATTTTACAAGTGAATTAATTAATTTTTTCGACGGATTAAATAAATCAGCAATTAATCCGATAATTGTGATCGGATTCAAATATAACAAGTTATTTGATAATAACCGGGTTTTATTAATGAGTGAAGAACGCTTACAAAAAAAAATCGAAGAATTACAGCGGATAATTGCGGATAAAGAGAAACAGTTAGTCTGTTCACAAAAAAATGAGACTAAATTTCGGGAAATATTCGAAAAAGCGAATGACGGGATATTTTTATGGGAAATTGATGAATATGGAATGCCCGGCAAGTGTATTGAAGTAAATGAGATTGCCTGCGAAAGTCTTGGATACACCAGAGATGAAATCCTCGGCATGACCGCTCTTGAAATTAAGAGCATGGATTCCTTAGAGAAAATACCTTCAATCATGGAAGAACTTCACCGAAACTCCCGGGTGAATTTCATTATAAACAATAAAAGCAAAGATGGGCATTCAATTCCCGTAGAAATTAATTCTCATTTTTTTGACCTGGATAATAAAAAAGTTATACTCTCCATAACACGCGACCTGAGCGAACGATCGAGAGCCGAAGAGGCGCTAAGAATAAGTGAAGAGCGTCTGAAATTTGCGCTTGACGGGACAAAAGCGGGGTTATGGGACTGGAACATTGTCGCCGGAGAAATATTCTACAGCAGGCAGTGGTCCGAGATGCTCGGTTACGAACCGGAGGATATGAAACAAAAAGAAGGCTTCTGGGAATCCCTTGTTCATCCTGATGATTATAAAAATGTAACCGGGCTTCTCAAGAATCATCTCGAAGGAAATTCCGACCAGTATACTGCCGAGTATCGCCTCCTTACCAAAAACAGAGATTGGAAGTGGATTCTTGACAGCGGAAAGGTGGTCGAACGTGATGAAAACGGGAAACCCATGCGGGCAGTGGGAACCCACCTTGATATAAGCCAACGCAAAATGATTGAAGAGCAAATTTTACAATCCGAATATAAATTCAAAGCTATATTTGATTACGCCAATGACGCTATTTTTCTGATGGACGGGGAAAAATTTGTTGATTGCAATCAAAAGACCGTTGAAATTTTCGGGTACAGTAAAGAAGAAATTCTGGGAAAGAAACCCTACGAATTATCACCTTTACTACAGCCGAACGGAGAGGATTCGAAACAGGCGGCCAGAAAGAAAATTCAGGAAGCCCTGGAAGACAGACCTCAGTACTTCGAATGGACTCATCAGAAAAACAACAAATCATATATAGATGTCGAGGTCAGCCTAAACCGGATTACCGTAAATGGCAAAACACTTATTCAAGCGATTGTTCACGACATTACCAATCGTAAGGAGGCTGAAAGAGCGCTTTACGAAAGAACCATGCAGTACGAAAGTTTTATACGAAACAGCCTGGTCGGCATCTGGCGGGTTGAATTTAAACAACCTATCCCTATCACTCTTCCGGACAGGGATATTGCCGAACGGATTTTGTCCAACGGCTATTTTTCCGAATGCAATGACGCGTTTCTGGAAATGTACCATTCAAATTCAAGGGATGATTTTATAGGCCGCCCTATCCGTGGCGGCAGCGTGGATAATGAAAAATCTTTAAAACGCCTCGAGTTATTTGTGAAAAACGGATTTAAAATTGTTCTCATCGACAATGAAGAATATGATAAAAACGGGAAATTAAAATATTTCCGTAATTCTTATATCGGTTTTGTTGAAGAAGAGTATCTGCTTTGGATGTGGGGCGTCCAGATAGACATCACGGAACAGCGCAGACTCGAGACGCAATTCAGGCAATCACAGAAAATGGAAGCGGTGGGTATGCTCGCGGGTGGTATAGCCCATGATTTCAATAACCTCTTGACCGTAATCAATGGTTACAGCGAGATCATACTCAGCCGGATAGATAATGACAATCCTATTCATAAACATATCAATTCCATAAAAACAGCCGGAGAGAGAGCGGCAACCCTGACCGGACAGCTTCTTGCCTTCAGCAGAAAGCAGATTCTTCAGCCGAAAGTTTTAAATTTGAATACAATCGTCCGGAATCTTGAGAGAATGCTTAAACGGCTCATCCGTGAAGATATTACCCTGACAACAAAACTTTTCCCGTCTCTGTGGAGCATAAAATCAGATCCGGGCCAGCTTGAACAAATACTGATCAATCTTATTGTCAATGCCCGTGATGCCATGCCGGACGGCGGTAATTTAGTAATTGAGACTAATAATGTTGTGCTTGATGAAATATTTGTTGATTTGCATCCCGGATCAAAAATCGGGTCTTTTGTGGTACTTTCTGTTCAGGATACCGGTATCGGTATTGAAAAAGAGACGCAGTTAAGAATATTCGAACCTTTTTTTACTACCAAGGAAAAAGCGACCAGCACCGGGCTGGGCTTAGCGACTGTATATGGAATAGTGAAACAGAGTAATGGCTATATATCAGTTGACAGCGAACCCGGCAAAGGAAGTACTTTTAGTATGTTCCTGCCTCGTGTAACGGGCGGAAATTCTGAAGATATTACAGAAAAAATTGAGATCGATATTAGCTTTAAGGACCTGAATGGTACCGAGACGATTCTGGTAGTTGAGGACGAAGAAAGAGTTTTACAGGTGGTCAGCGATACTCTGAGTTCTTTAGGCTATACCGTTTTGGAAGCTGCCAACGGCGATCACGCGAGTTTTATATTCGAAGAAACCGACGCACCGATAGATCTTATACTCACTGATGTTATTATGCCAAAATTGAATGGACAGGAATTGGTCGAACTCCTTCAATCCAGTCGCCCTGATCTAAAAGTTTTATTCATGTCAGGTTACACCGATGACGCCATTCTGCAACATGGAGTTCTGAAGAAAAACACAAATTTTATACATAAGCCATTCACCCCGAAGGAACTGGCTCTGAAAGTCAGAAATGTACTGGATAGTTAGTCCTTTTTCGGTGAATAGATCTAAATTGATTTATCCATTTCTGATCTATTATTTGGACCGGGTTCCGCTTTCGATTTTTTTCAATATTAGCTCCGCTTCTTCTGATTCACCGATGTAAGTAAGCAGATGCCGCCCGATGTGAGCAATATTTATGCGTTTATCATTTCCAAACGGTCCCGAAAAACATTCATCCAGCTTTTGAATAATCTCTCTTTCATTCTGACACTCATACACCTGTCTGGCAAGAAATTCCGCGTCATCTCTGATTATCTGTTCGTCAAAACCATTATATTTACTGTAATGGGAATAAATACTGCTGTGGAGAAAATTTAATCTGAAATAGGCGTACACATTAAACGGCGCGGAAATTTTTTTCATCTGTTCAGAAGTGATAACAGAAAATGGAACGTGCAGTCTTTCATTTCTGGATGGGAGATCAAAATGGGTCATTTGGCCTGCCCCTGGATTCCCGGTATCATACAGATAATGCAATCCAAGAAATGCTTCCCATACCTCAATCCAGTTTTTCCGGCTGATCATATAATTAAAAAAAACAGATTTGAGATCCATTAACAACATCTCATCAGAAATTTTATCCGCAAGCTCCGGCAGCCCGTATCCGTTGTTAAACGATCCTTCTCTTAAATAATTTTGTATGACTTTTGCATAGATTACTTCCATATTTCCGGAATTCAAACCTTCCTCCGTTTCGTATCCATGAAACGCAATCATCCTGTTATCTCCATAAACATCAGGTAAATCAACTATAAAAAGACCGCTAAAATAACGGAGAACCCTAATCCGGTTCTCCGGCCCCGCAGCGAATCTCTTTCAGTATAATATATCTACTATTATTTCAGCGCGTGTGATGATAGTCAATTATCTGCAGAAGAATCACCTGATATCCTCATTGCATGGGAATCAAGAAAGTAATAAATTGAAAAGAGCAGAATTCAATTATCGCGTTGCGGATATTTAAGATCCCACCAGTTATGCCAACGACTGAACAATATTTTATATTCTGCTAATGGAGCGAAGATATTTGTCGATTTATGATGTTACTAACAATGATTTGCAAACGATAGGTTTCATGGAGGCGACATGATTAAAATTCTTGTAATAGATGATGAAGAGTCAATATGCTGGATTACCAAGAAAATGCTGGAAGATCTCGGCAAATACAGAGTGGTGTTTGCCACCAGCGGTAAATCGGGTCTAAAGGCCGCTAAAAGCGAATCACCCGATTTGATACTTCTTGATATTGAGATGGACGACATGAACGGTCTTGATGTGTTGAAAGTACTCCGGAAAAAGAAAAAAACAAAGGATATTCCGGTGATAATGGTGACCGGAGTTGACGCTCCCGAAGCCATGGAAGAAGCGAGTTATGACTATGCGGAACAATATCTCTTAAAACCGATAAAAGTCGAAGAGCTTGATGGAGCGATCGAGCGCTCTCTATCCTATCAGCGAATGTAGGCATCAAAAATTCCATATGGCAGACTATCTGTTTTGCTTACTGAAATAAAAATCTGTTAAATACGACTTATTTTTTTCTTATCGTTATCCAATATCCAGCGGACTATGCGCCATCTTAATAAAAACCAGGTTAAAGTTTGAAAACCGATAAATCGGTTTTTGCCTGAATGATGGCATTATGCTAATCCCACGATTCAAATCGTGGGTTAATAAGAGCAACAGAAGGAGCCTATTAATCCATGACTTCAGTCATGGGGCACTAAAAACCGGTTCTATCTATAAAAAACCGATTTATCGGTTTTTGAATGAAGATCAGTGTCCCGCTAATCCCACGATTCAAATCGTTGGTTATTAGCAGCAACAAGATGAGCATATTAACCCATGACTTCAGTCATGGGGAGCTAAAAACCGGTTCTATCTATAAAACCGATTTATCGGTTTTTGTATGAAAGTCAGTATCTTGCTATTAACCCATGACTTCAGTCATGGGGCACTAAAAACCGGTTCTATCCATAAAACCGATTTATCGGTTTTTGTATGAAAGTCAGTATCTTGCTATTAACCCATGACTTCAGTCATGGGG